>Ga0123354_10008177_pt1 | contig 15881 bp, 14 predicted proteins | sample TergutLab28metaG_2_FD_97872 | JGI IMG/M metagenome (GOLD analysis project Ga0123354, IMG submission 97872) | Labiotermes labralis P4 segment gut microbial communities from Petit-Saut dam, French Guiana - Lab288 P4 | ecosystem: Host-associated > Arthropoda: Insects > Digestive system > Gut ...
ATCTTGGCGGCCTGATACTCGAACATCGACGCCGGCTCGTAGTAATCATCGGGAACATCGCCGGCCCCGATCACGGCGTAGTTGACATCGGAAAGAACGAAAGCCGGACGATCATGGTTCTCCCACCGCCATGTCCGGGCCAACCGCTCCTGCGATGCCTGGATGCGGTCTCGGTAACGTTCGACGACAGTGAACATGCCACCTCCTGAGTTGGATTTCCCTGTGTCACAGGTCAAGCATGGCCGACTGGTACAGCGACAAAATAGGACATTCATACGATGGTTGGTTTTTCCATACCGCTTCACCCCGGCCGTGGGGCGATGCGGGACTCACTCGCCCTAGAATCGGGGCCGTAAGGAGACCCCGATGACCCTTCAAACTCTGCCCGTACGCCCGGTGGGTGTGCCGGCGCACCTGCCCGCCCGCCTGACCATCTGCTTGTGGGACTTCTCGTGGTACACCCAGGCCGCGCCGGGAGAAGCGTTCGCCGACCTCGACCGCGCCATGGCCGAAACCGTGGAGCGCGGCTACAACACGGTACGCATCTGCGCTGCGCCCTTGTTGCTGTTCGGCGACCTGGGCCTCGACACCACACAACTGCCCTTCGCGGCCATGGGCGGGGGCGTCGGACACGGTACCCGGTGGTACAACTGCGCCGGCGGTGCGATCATCAATGGCCGGAGCCGGCTGTTGGATCTGTTCGAAGCAGCGCGTCGGTGGGACGTCCACGTCATCGTTTCGTCCTGGGAGTACCAGCAGTCCTCGGCCTTTCTGGCCGACTCCAGATGGTACGACGCCCTGATGGCGATTGAACCCGGCCGACGCTACCAGGCGTTGGCCGATGCCCTCGTGGCGATGGTGGGCTTCCTGGCCGAGCACGGCCTGGCCGACCGGATCGCCTACCTGGAACTCCATAACGAGGTCGATCTTTCGCGCCTGACCGAGATCGGCGGCCCGGGCGCCGATCCGTACTGGTGCCAGCGCGACGTACTGACGCAGGCTCTCCGCTCCGCATCAGATCGCCTGCCGGACTACCTGGTCACCGCCTGCTATGGCGTCACCCCGCACCTGGACATGGGATGTCTGCCCGATAACGTACACGTGGCCCACTGCCACGTGTACGTCTATGGCGTCCTGGGCGCTCTTGAGCAGTGGGCCGGCGTCCGGCTGGGACCGCCGCAGTTCCCGACCGACAATCTTGTCGGCCTGCTCAGCGCGCATGCCCCGGCGTTCGATTCGCAACTGGCCCAGGTACCCCGGTGGCGCCTTGACGCGACAGGCGTGTCGCCATCCATGTTCTACGCCTACGACAATGTCGATCCCGAACTGTGGGACCGCTGGCTGTACGACAACTACCACCGGTACGCCGAGGCGATGGATCAGGCAGTACGGGATCGTCTGACGGCGATCTCGCTATGGGCCCGCCGCCACGGTGTTCCGGCCGTGGTGGGCGAAGGATGGGTGGGCTACACCCCGCTCCACGCGGATTTCGAAGACGGCCCAATCGGCCACGCGATCAACGAGCGCGCCGTGCAACTGGCCGCCGAGATGGGATTCTGGGGAGCCGTCCTGGGGTCCAACTGCGCGCCGCACCACCCGGCCTGGGCCGACGCCGACTGGCAGAAACGCTGGAACCGGTACTTCCTCAGCACCGGCACGCCGGACAGGCCCCGCGGCTGAACGCGGTAGGACTCTGATTCGATGATTCGCAAGTTCTTACGAACATCTCCCAGGTCGATGACGCACCGATGCGGTCCCGCTAGTCTCACAATGGTGAGAGTGATCAACTGCCCGTACCTGGGCAAGTCTTGATCCCCGGCAGCGAAAGGATGCCCATGTCCATAGTGGAAAACCTGTCGGACGCCGTCCAGCGCGGCCGGACCGAGGATGCTCTGAGCGCCATCGAAGAGGGTCTGGGCATGGGACTGACCGCCCAGGAACTGCTGGATGACGGACTTCTCAAGGGAATGAGCCGGCTCGGCGCCCGCTTCAAAAACAACGATGTTTTCGTTCCGGAAGTCCTGTTGTCCGCGCGCGCGCTGAACCAGGGCCTCAGTGTCCTCAAGCCGTACCTGATCGACACCGGTGTCGAGGCCAAGGGACTGGCCGTGATCGGTTCGGTCAAGGGAGATCTGCACGACGTCGGCAAGAACCTGGTCAAAATGATGCTACAGGGCGCCGGGTTCGAGGTGGTCGACCTGGGCGTGGATGTGTCCGACGATCAATTCGTGGAAGCGATTCGCGGTTGCCATCCCGACGTCTTGTGCTTGTCCGCTCTCCTGACCACCACCATGGGCCAAATGAAACTGGTCATCGACGCGATCACGGCGACCGGTTTGCGCGACAAAGTCAAAATCCTGGTTGGCGGCGCGCCCATCACCGCAGCCTTCTGCGCGGCGATCGGTGCCGATGGGTACGCTCCGGACGCCGTGTCGGCTGCCGAACTGGCGACGGCTGTGCTCCAACAGGCCTCCACGCAACTGACCGAAGTCGCGCGATGATCCACACCGAAGGCGTCATCGAGAAAACCCAGAAGGCGGCCGTCGACCTGACAGTTGCCACCGGGGTGTTCACGGGTGTCTTCGGCTTCTCCGAACGTACGCTGTTGCCGCACGAAACCGTGTCGTTCTGCGACGGTTGCCCGCTGGCGGCCCAGGGCGGTTGCGACCCTCAAGTGGCCCACCGTTTCGGCTGCTACGAAGCCGAACGTTGGTCCGGCCAGTACATCTACTACTGCCCGGCCAGCCTCGTGTTCGTCGCCACGCTGGTCTGCGAACAGGGTATTCCGGCGTGCGGCATGGTGATGGGTCCGATCGTCATGGGCTCGCTGGAGGACATGGTCGACGATCTCACCCCCGACATGCGCCCGGCAGTGGCCGGGTTGCCGTGCCGTACCTCCGCCGAAGTCAATTCACTGGCCCGGCTCCAAGAGGCCTTGACCGTCGCCTATGCCATTCCGGCGGCTCAGCCGGCCGATCATCCGCCACTCGAATCCGAGGTACCGACGCCGAGCGAACCGCCCCAAACCTATCCCCTCGAATTCGAGCAGCGCTTGGTTGGCATGATCCGCCGCGGCGACCGCGTTGGTGCCGCCGAGTTGATCAACACGCTGCTCGGCATCCTCTATCTGTCATGCGACAAGGACTTCCAAGCCCTCAAGCAGGGCGCCAGCGAGCTGATCACCGTCTTCTCGCGGGCGGCCATCGAAGGCGGGGCGGACGCCCGGTCGATCTTCGGCGAGAAACAGGTCCTCGACCGGCGCTTCGCCGGGCTGAAGACGACCCACGAACTGTCGGCTTTCCTGGCCATGGCCTTCGACCGTTTCGTCAGCTACGTTTTCGATTTCTCCCAGTTCCGCCACTCCAACACCCTGCACCAGATCGTGGCCTACGTCCGCACCCACTACGCCGAACGGATCACCCTGTCCGACGTCGCCCGCCATGTCTGGCTGTCCCCCAGCTACTTGAGTTCGGTCTTCTCCCAGGAGATGGGCATGAGCCTGACCGCGTACGTCCAAACCGTCCGGGTCGACAAGAGCAAGGAACTGCTGTTGGCCACCCACCTGAGCGTGGCCGATATCGCGGCCGAGACCGGCTTCGCCGACCAGAGCTACTTCACCAAGGTTTTCGCCAAAGCGGCCGGCGTCTCGCCGACCCAGTTCCGCCGCCAACATCACACGCCCGGCCATGGATAAAGTACGCGCCACCGACACCGGACAACTGGCCGACGCCCTCAGCGCCGGCGGTCACTTCCTGCCCATGCCCTGCCGCGGCCGGCACACCTGCGGCAAGTGTGGAATTTACGTCGCCGGGGCGGTTGAGCCACCGGACGGCGTCGAAGCCGCACTGCTGGCCCGTACCCCACAACCGACGCTGCCGGGGTACCAGTGGCGGCTGGCCTGCCTGGCGCGGATCACCGGCGAGGTCGCCATCGTGGCCTCCTCGATCAGCGGGGTGGTGGTGGCCGACGCGGACACCGACCTGGTGACCTACGATGGCGAAGTACCGGCTTCACTGGGCTGCGCCGTCGACATCGGTACCACCACCGTGACGGTCCTGCTCTTCCGGCTGGGGGATCGCGAGCGCCTGGCCGACGTCAGCCAGCTCAATCACCAGGCGGCCCACGGCTCCGATGTGCTGAGCCGGATCGACGCGGCGGCCCACGTCGGGGTCGGCGTCCTGCAAGCCCTGATCCTCGGCCAGGTCAATGCCATGATCGCCCAGGCGCTGGCCGAAGCCGGGGCCGCATCCGGCGACATCACCCGCCTGACCGTCACCGGCAACACCACCATGCTGCACCTGCTGACCGGTCTGCCGGTGGCCACGCTCGGCGTCTCCCCCTTCACCCCGGTCAGCCTGTTCGGCGAGACTCGCCCTGCCACCGATTTCTTCCCCCAGTTGACGGCCGCCGAACTGTACCTGCCGCCGGGCATCTCGACGTACGTCGGCCCCGACATCGTGTGCGGCCTACTGGCCACCGGTGTCGGTACCGGCACCCACCCGGAGTTGCTGGTCGACATCGGTACGAACGGGGAGATGGCCCTGGCCAGTGGTACCCGGATCTGGTGCTGCTCGACCGCCGCCGGCCCGGCGTTCGAGGGAGCGGAGATCTCGGCGGGGATGCCCGCCCTGCCCGGCGCCATCGACGACGTCTGGGCAGACCACGGTACCCTGGCGTGCTCCACGATCGGGCACAAACGGCCCAAGGGCATCTGCGGGACCGGTCTGATCGGCGCCGTCGATGCCAGCCTCGACCTGGGGCTCATCGATGGCACCGGGGCCATGGACGGCTCAGCCGTGACCCTGGGCGACGCCGGGATCAGCGTGACCCAGGCCGATGTCCGCAAGTTGCAGTTGGCGAAGGCCGCCATCGCCGCCGGTATCGACACCCTGCTGGCGGAAGCCGGCCTCACCGCTACCCAGGTCGGCCGGCTCCATCTGGCGGGCGGCTTCGGATCGTACCTCCAGCCGCGTCCCGCCGCCGGTATCGGACTGATTCCCGAAGCCCTGGCCGACCAGGCCGATCCGGCTGGTAACACGGCCCTCAGCGGCGCGATTCTGCTGACGCTCTCGGCCAGCGCCCGTCAGCTCGCCGCCGACCGCGCCCGGACGGCCCACGAGGTTGCCCTGGCGACTCATCCCGTCTTCATGGACCGCTACATCGAAGACATGGCTTTCCGGAGTGATGACAATGACTGATACCCCCCGCCCCGCTTCACTTTCCGTGGCGTCGCCCCTGGCCGGATCGGCGTCAGCCGACCTGGTCCGCGACGCCCTCGACTTCGGGTTCTCCCACGCCGCCATGATGGTGCCGGCGGGCCTGCGGGTCCGCGAGGAGGTACGCCACATGTGTGCCGCCGACCGCTGCCAGGCGTACAACCGCTCCTGGTCCTGCCCACCCGCCTGCGGTACCCTCGACGACTCCCGCCGGGCGCTGGGTACCTATCGCAGCGGACTGCTCGTCCAGACCACCGGCGATCTCGACGACCCGTACGACTACGAGACGATGATGGCGCTCGGCGAGTTGCAGAAACAACGCCTGCAGTCTTTCCGGGTTCGCCTGCGCGACCGCTACCCCCGCCTGCTGACGCTCGGCAACGGCGCGTGTACGATCTGCGCCCACTGTACCTATCCCGACGCCCCCTGCCGCCACCCCGAGCTGGCCGTCCAGTCGATGGAGGCCTTCGGCCTCGTCGTCTCCGATGTCTGTACGGACAACCAGCTCGGCTACTACTATGGCCCCAACACCTTGACGTACACCGGCTGCTACCTGCTCGACTGAGTCGATCAGCACTGGCCGTCGTCCAGCCAAACTCCGTCTATCGTCCAGTCAAACTCCGTCAATTATCCAGCCAAACTCCGTCTATCGTCCAGTCTGGAGTATTCTATAGACATGTCTGAGGCATTGGCGGTCCCTGTCGGCCAACTGATCCCCCGACGCGCCGAGCGCGTGGTGGAAGAGGCAACGGCTGACACCAGGGCTGTTCGCATCAATGGTGCGCGTCAGTCGGGGAAGAGCACGCTGGCCCGCCAAATCGCCCGCCGGCACAACGCCGTCTGGAAGAGCTTCGACGACCCACAGACCTTGGCTGCCGCCCACTTCGACCCGGCCGACATCGTCGATTCCGACCGCATGGTGGTGATCGACGAGGTGCAGCGCTACCCTGACATCTTGCTGCCGATCAAGTTGCGCGTCGACGAAAACCCCCGGCCGGGTTCATTTCTGCTGACAGGATCGGCGCAGGTGATGGGGCTGCGGTCAGTTCCCGACGCCTTGCCGGGCAGAGTGGAGACCGTCGAGCTGTGGCCTCTCTCACAGGGTGAGATCGACTCGGCACCTGACGGCTTCATCGACGCGGTCTTCACCGATGCAACGGCGGTGTCAGTGACTTCTGACCTGGCCAAACCCGACTACGCGGCCCGCATCGTACGCGGCGGGTTTCCCGAGGCGGTCACCCGAACGGGTCGTCGGCGGTCGATGTTTTTGCGAAATTACGTCGCGGACCTCATCAATCGCGACGTCACACAGGTCGCGGAAATCCAACGTGGGCCCGAGTTCCGCACCATTCTTCAGCGCCTCGCCGCGCAGGCCAGCGGACTTCTCGTGCTGGCCAATCTCGCCAACGCCACCGGCCTATCGAAGACGACCGTCTCACGGTACGTAGCTGTCATGCAAGAAGTCTTTTTGGCCAAGCTCATCCCCGCCTGGTCGCGCGGCCCATCGAGCCGAGCAACCAAAACCCCCAAGCTGGCGTTCGTCGACTCGGGCGTTGCCGCCCGGCTCATCGGGCACGACGAGCATTCGTTGTTGCGTTCGGGAGCTCCGCTCGGACCGCTACTGGAAGGATTCGTGACGATGGAACTCGCCCGGCAGGCCACGTGGTCGATGACCGAGGTCCAGGTGCTCCACTACCGGACCAAAGACCAAGACGAGGTCGATATCGTCCTCGAAGACCTGCGCGGCCATGTCGTCGGCATCGAGATCAAGGCGTCGTCCATGGTACGCGGCGATGACTTCAACGGTTTACGCCATTTGGCCGAACGCGCAGGAGACGACTTCCTGGCGGGGATCGTACTCTACGCCGGGCGGACAACCGTCAGTTTCGGGCGACCCTTCAAAGCCATGCCGATCTCAGCAGTCTGGCAAACGATCTGTCCCCAGTAGTTTAGCCGTCTGGCATTTACCGTGCGCCCAACAGGCTGGCCGCCAATTCGGCCGCCGACGCGGCATCCGGGGCGTACCCATCGGCGCCGATCTCGTTGCAGAAGCCCTGGGTGATGGGCGCGCCGCCGACCAGAATCTTGACCTGGTCGCGCAAACCGGCCGCTGTCACCGCCTCGACGACGGCCCGCTGCTGCACCATGGTGGTGGTCAGCAAGGCGGACAGACACAAGATGTCGGGCACATTCTCGCGGATCGCCTCGACGAACCGCTCGTCGGTGACATCGACGCCCAGGTCGACCACGGCGAAACCATTGCCTTCCAGCATCATCTTGACCAGGTTCTTGCCGATGTCATGCAGATCGCCCTGCACGGTACCGATCACGGCCTTGCCCTTGGGTTCGATCCCGGCTTCGATCAAGCGGGGCTTCAGCAGCTCGGTACCCTTGTTCAGGGCGCGCGCCGCGATCAGCACCTCGGGTACGAAGACCTCGTTGTTCTTGAACTTGACACCGAGCAGGCTCATGCCAGCCAACAATCCGCCGTTGAGCAACTCCTGAGCCGGCAGGCCCTCGGCCAGCCCCGACTCGATCAGAGCCAGGACGTCCTTGACACGTCCCTTCTGCACGGCCTCGGACAGGTTCTCCAGTGTGGACACGGTCATTCCTCTTTCACAAATCGTATTTTTGGGGATCGTAAGCTTCGCAGTCGGCCATGTCGGCCGTCAGTTCCTCGGCGGTGCCGGGCAGAGCGTCGGCTGCGGCGGACAACGAGTCGAGCCACTGGGCCTCCCGCTCGTCCAGCAGCAGGTCGCCGGCTTGGTGGGCCGCCCGCATTTCGGCCAAGGCCAACCGGGCTGCCAATCGTCCGCGCTCGTAGTCGCTCCCGGCCTTGACCAGTTCCTGCCCGATTCTGACGGCCACGTCGGGACGCAGGACGTACGCCTGGGGGTCCAGCCGGGAATCGGAGTCGGCATGAAGGTCACGGACCAGCCGGGCGGTGTCCGTACCACGGCGGGTCGCTTCATTGAGCAGCCGACAGTCATAGGCCAGTTGCTCGAAGGACACCGTCGGCGCCGGACCGGCCAGAAGCTTGATGTTCTGGATCGACTCATTGCTCCACAAGTCGGCCACGCAGGCCGCGATGTTGCCGACCGGCGACAGATGGGCACAGGCCGCGGTACCGCCCTCCAGCGCGATGGGAATCCCGGAGATGGCCTTGACGTACACACCCTCGTACCCGCAGTCCTTGTGCGGTCCCTGCGCCCCGCACTCGACCGCCACCAGCGAGCGTACGGCCGAAACCACCCGGACGGTGGCGGCGAAGACGCGCGGGATGTACTTCTTCTCGGCCAGGACCATCGCCGTGTTGGCGAACCCACAAGCCGTGTCGCCACTCGCGATCGTACCGGTCTGGCGGGCGATATCGCCGATCCCATCCCACAGGTGCTCCATGTCCAGCGTTCCCAACACGGTCAGCGCGAACACCGACTTCGGCAGATCGCAGAACATGACCGCCTCGTCATGAACCTCCTTGCCGCCAACCGATTCGATGGCCAAGAACTCGGCACCCGCCTCGGCGCAGTCGCGGAAGGTGGTCATCACGGCGTCCCACTGCGGACCGTGCCACATGTGGTGCAGATCCCGGCCCTCGCGGATGTCCACCGGCGTGATTCTGACTGCCCCGTGAATACCCGTTTTCTGCTCGTACTCGGCGATCACGTCGACCACGGTACGGCAGACCGCCACGCCCCAAGCCGGATTGAAGGTCATCGGTGGCAACAACTCGATCTCGGCCACAAACCCCGGTACGGCCAGGTCCGCCGCCCGCTCGCAAATCCCCTCCACAATCTGGCGGTAGTTGTCGAGTACCTCGCCCATGGTGTCGTCGGTGATCAGCATGGGCGGCAGGGTGAAATTGATCTCGGGGAAAACCTGGCCGCCGCCGATCACCAATCCCCCCCGGGTGGTCACCGGACGGAGCGCATGGCCGAAAACGAACTCGTCGGCGCTGGGGTATGCCATCGTGTCAATCCGTTGTCTAGCCATGACACTCCTTCCGCGGGATCAACCCTTGTACCCGACCTCCTACTATCCTCCGATGGATGGCCGGCGTGGCCTAGAACACTCTTTCGATCATTCGAAATCCCTTATGATGTTGGCCCTTTCGCCAGGCAGACGGCCCCTCGGGCCAACGCCGTACCCGGCGGCCGGTACATCCCCGGCGTACCGCGAACCCGCGTACGAGCGGCTCTGCAAGACTGTCACGCAACCCCGGAACAACTGCACATATGTCCCTGCCCCTATGCAAATCTGCCGGGCTATGAGATGCTTCTATCATGAAAAAATTGATCAATGCTGTCGACGATGTCGTCAAGGATTCACTGCTCGGAGTTGAGGCAGCGCATTCTGATATCGTCGCTGTCGACCATGAGAACAAAGTTGTCTACCGGATCGACGCTCCCGTCGCCAACAAGGTAGGCATCATCTCGGGCGGTGGCTCCGGCCACGAGCCTCTGCACGGTGGATTCGTCGGGGTTGGCATGCTCGATGCCGCCTGCGCCGGCGAAATCTTCACCTCTCCCGTACCCGACCAGATGTACGCCGCCGACAAGCTCGTCGATTCCGGGCGCGGCGTACTCCACATCGTCAAGAACTACACCGGCGACGTGATGAACTTCGACATGGCGGCCGAGATGGCCGCAGCCGATGGCATCACCGTCAAGTCGGTCGTGGTCGCCGACGATGTCGCCGTCGAGAACTCGACCTGGACCGCCGGCCGGCGTGGTGTCGGCCTGACCGTTCTGATGGAGAAGATCGTCGGCGCCGCCGCTGAGGAAGGCAAGGACCTGGACTACCTGGTAGCACTGGCCGGCCGGATCAACGACGGCGGCCGCAGCATGGGCATGGCCCTCCACGCCGGTACCGTGCCGGCGGCTGGCAAGCCTGGCTTCGACCTTGCCGAAAACGAGATGGAAGTCGGCATCGGCATCCACGGCGAACCCGGACGCGAGCGCCGGCCCATCGCATCGGCGAGTGAGATCGCCGACATGTTGGTCCAGCCGATCCTGCACGATCTGGATTACCGCGGCTCCGAAGTCATCTGCTTCGTCAACGGTATGGGCGCCACGCCCCTGATCGAGCTGTACATCATGTACGCCGAAGTCGCCAAGATCCTCGAAGCCGCCGGTGTCCGCATCGTCCGCTGCTTGGTCGGCAACTACATCACCAGCCTCGACATGGCCGGGTGCTCGGTCACCCTGCTCAAGGCCGATGACGAGATGATCCATCTGTGGGATGCCCCTGTCGTCACTGCCGGACTGAGGCGGGGCAAGTAATGGCACTGGACACACTGGCTGTCGCTGAGTGGCTCAAGGACTTCGGGTCCGAGATCCACGAGAATGCCGATCTGCTGACCGAACTCGACCGCGAGATCGGCGACTCCGATCATGGTTCGAACATGGACCGCGGTATGAAAGCCGTTCTCGGCCTCGATCCCGCTGCCTTCCCGAGTACGGCCGATTATCTGAAGAAGGCCGGCATGACCCTGGTCTCCACCGTTGGCGGGGCCTCCGGTCCGCTGTACGGCACCTTCTTCCTGCGAGTCGGTACGGCTTGGCCCTCGGTGACGGACGCCGCCACCCTGGGGCTGGCGTTGCGAGCCGGTCTTGACGGCATTCTTCAGCGCGGCAAGGCCAACCTCGGCGACAAAACACTGGTCGACGCCCTCTCACCGGCCATGGATGCCTTCGACGCCCACGCGGGCGAAGGCGTGGCTGCTGCCCTCCAGGCAGCGGCGGTGGCTTGTGCCCAGGGCCGGGATGCGACGATCCCGCTGGTCGCCCACAAGGGACGCGCGTCGTACCTTGGCGAGCGCAGCGCCGGTCATCAGGATCCCGGGGCCACGTCGATGACCATGCTCATCGAGGCCGCCAGCCGGACGTTGTCCTAGCACCAAGCGAACGAACGGGCCGGGCGTTTACACCGTCCGGCCCGTCGTCGTTTGCCGTACCGTACCTCACTACCCCGCCCCCGGAGGAACCATGATTGGGATTGTTGTCGTTTCGCATTCGTTCGCACTCGGCCAGGCCGCGGCCGACTTGGCCGCCGAGATGGTACCCGCCGACGCCCGGCCAGCGCTGAAGGTCGCAGCCGGCTTGGACGAGACCACGTTCGGTACCGATGCCGCCGCGATCGCGGACGCCATCACTGCTGTCGATTCCCCCGACGGAATCCTGGTCTTGGTGGACCTGGGCAGTGCCATCCTGTCCTCCGAGATGGCTCTCGAATTCGTCGATCCGGACGTGGCTGCCCGTACAACCATCTCACCGGCCCCCCTGGTCGAAGGCCTGGTCGCGGCCATCGTGACCGCCAGTACGGGGGCCAACCTGGCCGAAGTCGCCCAGGAAGCCCAGCAGGGGCTCATAGCCAAACAGGACCAACTAACGGACTCCGCAACCGGGACCGCGGGGCGCGAACCGGGCTCTGACGCGCCCGAAACCCCCGCTTCGCGCCCCGCAGGGCCCCACCTCGACTTCACCTGGACGATCCGCAACCCCCACGGCCTGCACGCCCGTCCGGCGGCCGCCTTCGTGTCGGGATTGCGGGGCCTCGATGCGGTCATCCAGGTGTCCAACGGTACGACCGGCAAGGGACCGGCCTCGGCGCTCAGCCTGACCGCGGTGCAAACACTCGGACTGCGCCAGGGCGACCTGATGACGGCGACGATCAGCGGCGACCAAGCCCAACAGGCGTACGACCGGCTGGCGGAACTGGCGCAGGACGATTTCGGCGAACGTGCCGAAGCGGCCGCTCCGGCGACCCCCGCGACTACGGCGGGCGGACCACCGCTTGACCCGACGCACACCGGCCGTCAGATCGCCATCGGACCGGCCCGGCAGGTGCGCATCAACCCGGACACCACGGGGTACCGTCCCGGCGATATCCCAACGGAAGCCAAACGCCTCGACGACGCCGCCGCAGCCGTCGACGACACGCTGCGCCGACTGGAGCAGGGCTCGACGCTGGGCATCTACGCCGTCCAGCAGCTCATCCTGAACGACGACTCGACCCGCGCCGAACTGCGGCAATCGATCCAGCAGGGTACCTCGGCCATTGACGCCGTCCGGAACTACTTCGCCGCCGCCGCCGATCAGTTCGAAGCCCTGGACGACCCGTACCTCAAGGCCCGTGCCGAAGACCAGCGCGGCCTGTCGCGCATGCTATTGCGCGCCCTGACCGGCCAACCCGTCTCCCCCGGCCTGGCCAGCGGCATCCTCATTCTGCGCGAACTGGACCCCGTCACCGCTGGATCGGTCGATCCCACCTCGGTCCAGGGCATCATCACCACGTCCGGCGGCGCCACCGGCCACGGCGCCATCCTGGCCCAGGCCAGGGGTTTCGCCCTGCTGACCGGCCGCCCGGAGGCGGCGAACATCCCCGACGGTACGACGGTCGCCATCGATCCCGTCGAACACACGCTGTGGATCGACCCCACCGCCGAGGAACTCGCGACGCTCCACCAGCGTCAAGCCGGCCGCCAGTCCGAGGCGGCCGACGCCGCCCGCCTGTCCCAAGAGCCGGCGCTGACCCGCTCCGGCCGGCGCATCCTGGTCGAGGCCAACCTGTCGAGCGTTCAGGACGCGGCTGAGGCGTGCGCAGCCGGTGCCGAGGGGTCGGGCCTGGTACGTACGGAGGTCCTGTTCGGCCACCTCGACCACCTGCCGACCGCCGAAGAACAAGCCGAGGTATTCATCCAGATCGGGCAGGCGCTGCCCGGTCAGACGATCACCATCCGTACCTGGGACCCCGGCGGCGACAAGCCTCTCCCCTTCCTGCCACAAGACCCCGAGGCGAACCCCATGCTGGGCGAACGCGGCATCCGCGCCATGAAGCGCCTGCCCCATCTGCTCGACGACCAGTTGACCGCGGTGTTGCTGGCCAGCCGGACGATCAAGGTCCGGGTCATGTTTCCCATGATCACCGTCCCGGAGGAGATGGTCTGGGGGCGGGCCCGGTACGACGCGGTCCGTCAGCGTACGGGCGGCGAACTCGCCGTCGGCATGATGGTCGAAACCCCCGCCGCCGCGACCCGCGCCTGCGACTTCGCCGACCTGGCCGACTTCATCTCGTTCGGTACCAACGACCTGACCCAGTACACGCTGGCCGTCGACCGCGGCAATCCCGTCGTCGCCGGCATCGCGCAAGGCGACAACCAGGCGGTGTACGACCTGATCGGCCTGGCCGCCCGCGCGTTCGCCGGCAAGCCGATCGGGGTCTGCGGCGATTTCGCGTCCCAACCCGACGCCGTACCCCGCCTGATCGATCTCGGAGTCACCGAGCTGAGCGTCCGGCCGCCGCTGGTCGGGGTCATCAAGCAGGCGGTACGAGCCAGCGCCTGAGGAACCCCCGGCCGATGGCGCACGGTCGGCGGAACGCCAGCGACCCAGTGCGTGCCACCCACCGGGGCAGGTTCGCCCGGGCGGTATCATGGTCTTATGGATTTTGCGAAGGATGCCCGCGACTGGAAGAACTGGGTGTCGTTGGCGGCGCGGCTGATCTTGGGGATTGTGCTGATCGCGGCGGGGGCCGGGAAAGTCGGTAATCTGGCCGGATCGGTCCAGGCGGCCGCGGCGTACCAACTCGTGCCGTACGAGGTGGCCCAGGCCATCGGCTACAGTTTGCCTTTCGCCGAGATCGGGTTGGGGATCATCCTTGTCATCGGCTTGTTCACCCGCATCGCCGGTGCCTTGGGCGCGCTGATGATGCTCGCGTTCATCATCGCCATCGCCAGCGCCTGGGTACGCGGGATCTCGATCAACTGCGGCTGTTTCGGCGACGGCGGCCCGATCGATCCCAAGAAAGCGACCGCCACGTACCCATGGGAAATCCTGCGCGACGTCGGCCTGATGGCCTGCGGCGTCTGGCTGGTGGTCGTCAAGAAGCCGTTCCTCGCCATCGATTCCTGGCTCTTCCGCCCGGTCGAGGAAATCCTGGCCGCCAAGGACGCCAAGGCCCGTCAAAAGAGACGGTAAACCGAACCGCTGTGTCAGTGCCTTCCGGCATAATGGGAGATGATCAATCAGCACGTCGTCGGCGACGTGCACCGGCGCGAGAAGGGAGCAGGACAATGGCAGTTAGCGTCTTGGCTCCCATCACTCCCTCGGTCCTGAGCTGGGCCAGGCAACAAGCGGCCGTGTCGGTGCCGGAACTAGCCAGGCGCGTCAATGTCACCGAAGACCGGATCCACGCTTGGGAGACCGGTGCGGCGTCCCCGACCGTTGCCATGCTGCGAATCATCGCCGGTACGCTCAAACAGCCGATGGCACTTTTCTTCGCAAAGTCGCCACCGGAACGCGGGATCCACGTCCCGCCCGACTTCCGTACGATTGGCGCAGCACCTGGACGTCGCCTGACTCGCGAGGTCAGACTGGCCGAAGAACGACGAGAGGTCTTCAAGCGCCTAGCACCACTGACCGTTGGTGAGTCCACATGGCCCACCTGGGCTCAAGATCAACCGGTGACTCCCGCTGAAACTCGTACTCGTCTTGGCGTGACCGTGGACGCGGTTGCACAAGCTCGGAACGACCAAGAGGCTCTGCGCCTGTGGATCGCAGCCGTCGAAAACCAAGGGATCCTGGTGTTTCAGATGAGCCGCGTCACTGACGACGAGTGCAGCGGCTTTTGCGTGTACGACGCCACAACCCCGGTGATCGTCCTCAATGGCAGCCAGGTCCCGCAGCGGCGCATCTTCACGCTCCTCCACGAGTTTGGCCACTTGGTCCGCCGCAGCGGTGGCCTATGTGGTCTGGATGAGTCGGTTGATGAAGAGCAGGCCTGTAGTCGCTTCGCGGAAAGCGTACTGTTACCGCCCCGAGACGTACATGCGGCAATCAACGGTACGAGCGGAATCAACGCAGTGGCAGCCGTCGCAAAGCGGTTCCATGTCAGTCGGATCGCGGCAGCCATCGCGCTGAAACGACGTGGCGAGATCGACCAGCAAGTCGTGGATGACGAACTGCGGCGATCTGAGGAAGCACGGAAGCATGCCACAGACCACGAGGGTGGCCCGCCACCCGAACGCCTACAACGGCGCAATCTCGGGGACGTTTACCTGACAACGGTTTTGGACGCGATGGACTCGGAGACCATCTCGGTCGCCGACGCCACATATTTCCTGGATGCCAAGGTGGGCATGATCGATAAGCTGGAACGCGAACTGGTCGGGAGTTCGCAGTGACCATTCGTTTCGTCCTCGACTCATCAGTGCTGATCGCGTTTGAGCGCAACCAACCGCGTGACATCTACACGAGCCTGTGGGACCGGGTCGAACGGCTTCTGCACAGTGGCGATGCCGTGCTGCCGCAAGAGGCCGTGACCGAACTCGAGCATGGCACCGACACCTTGGCTACCTGGGTCAAGACAACCGGTGCGGTCGTCGCGACCGATGCCGCCGTAGTCGCAGTAGTTGCCCAGATCAGTCAACGTCACCCTGGCTGGGTAAGCGGTACGCAGAACGCCGCTGACCCGTTTATCATTGCCACCGCCAAGGTGCTCGATGCGACTGTGGTGACGAATGAGAAGAGCCGGAATGCCACAATCGATGGCAACATGAAGATTCCACAGGTTGCAGCGGAATTCGGTGTGCGGTGTCTCCTGACGAACGACTTCTTCCGAATGCTGGGCTGGCGTTTCTAGCGCTACTCCGAAATGCCTGACGGG
>Ga0123354_10008180_pt1 | contig 15878 bp, 13 predicted proteins | sample TergutLab28metaG_2_FD_97872 | JGI IMG/M metagenome (GOLD analysis project Ga0123354, IMG submission 97872) | Labiotermes labralis P4 segment gut microbial communities from Petit-Saut dam, French Guiana - Lab288 P4 | ecosystem: Host-associated > Arthropoda: Insects > Digestive system > Gut ...
GGGTTTAGGTCAACTTACCCTTTGACAGAGTTCATTACTTCATGGAAACAATGTACGCAGCGGCACCCGCCCCCCACCCCCCCCTCAGCATTCCTTGGTGACGCAAGCTTCACTCCGGAGTGTTCCAAACTATACACACAGAACAGCAAGAACTAATGGCATAGCACAACAAATGACCAATCTTTCCTACAGTGTGTACGATATAAGCTGTTTCTGACTACATCGTATACCCCGACCATAAAAAGGGTGGCCATAATGTTGTATCGTGCACAATCTGTTTCTATCTTTTACTTGCATTTCTGTGTAAAACACGTGACCATACCTACCCCTTACTACGCAATCCGATATAATGACATAATTCAAACGAGAATAATCCTATAATCACTTAATGTAAGGGCACATTCTCACATGACGCAGAGACGCTACCCTCCAGTTCTGTCAACATTCAGAAATCATTATTTTCCAAACGTATCCAGTGGAGTCAGTCGTTCAGATTTCTTATAGTGCTGAAACGCGATGAAAAATGCCTTTACCTCTATTTTGAGTAAGCATAGTAGAATTAATTTTAAAAGCTAATTTATGTTACCATAACCTCACCGACGCGTGTAGTTGAATTTACAACTCCAATCTGTTAGCTCAGTCGGTATAGTAATTACGTTATGGGCCACATCAAGAAATACAGACAGATTTACACCACCTCAGATTTATAACACACAACATCAAAAGCTTCGACAGACGTTATGACTGAGTTTTAATTGTTCGTCAGTGGCGTATCCTGATCCGGAAGTGAGGCCTAGCGGAAAAGTACACAAAGCGGCACTGCTACACTGGTCTCCAGAGGAGGATACGTCACTGTTTTTAGCGACAGCAGAAAATACAAAGGGATAAAGGTAGGACACAGGAAAGATTACAGCTATACCGCTACTAACCCTAAGGGCCTTCGTGGCCTATAAAAAGGGTGAAACCTACCTACCTAAAAAAAAAGGTAGGACTTCCTCTAACTCTATGGCATTCGAAACAAGTGCCATGAAAATCCGTTAATTCACTAAACAGTTAATCGGACACGATCGCACAACAAAAATTAAAATATGCCTGTATCAAACTGTTAGAGGAGACAACGAAATTTTTAGTAACTTGTAAATGTGTCCTTAGAATAGTTACAGAAGAGAAGCGGGGCTGGATTTGAAAGGAACGCATCATCTTTCGGTTTACACTGATGATGTTCAAGCTACCGAGTGTCAACATTAGTGAAGTACAGACAACAGCAGATACTCAATAGATGCCATGAAGCAGATAGGTCTGGAAGGAAAAGCAGAGAAAACTAAAAAAAAAAAACTTGTAATAAATTCGTCAGTTATCACAAGAACTTGGGATATAATAAAAATGTTTAAAAAGGAAGCAAATAAATCCTTCGACACAGGGCAAAGTACAAATATTTAAGAATAAGGCAATAAATCAAAATCACATTCATAATTCAGAACAGTTTACTTTCCCGCTCCTCGTTCTATACACAAGCATCAGATTATACGCAACCAAATGTTTGTCCGATCTGTCTGGCGTTAGAAGTTGGCCTTTCGCCGTCATGGAACGATACACACTGGAGACGTTTCATAAGAAGGCGCCGAAAGTATTCAGATTTAGAGACACGCAAATAAAAGAAAATGTCGCATGGAGAATCCTCACCAATTAAGAGTTGATGCCCATGTAGAGAGAAATAGATGTTACCTCAGAAATTAGGAAAAGAAGTTTACGTTGGCTAGGACATATAGAACGAAGGCCAGAAGAAAAAAATGTGAAGAAAGTGTTTAAGAATATATCAGAAGGCAAAAGGTTCGTTGGAAAGTCAAGAAAGAAACAGTTGGACGATACTGAAAATTATCTGAAGGGAACGGGTGTTGTTCAAGGACGTACAAAAATTGCTAGGAACACAAACGCCTGGAAATCGATCGTGAAGGAGGCCAAAATCCTACATGGACCGTACAGCCAGTGAAGAAGAAGAAGAAGAAGAAAAGAAAAAGAGACAGGCAACAACAGGAGCATAAAGGCGACCCAGTAATGACGTACACAATAAGTGCCGTACTACGTACCAAAAATGATACGGCTCATTAAACCAACAAGTACGAGACGGGCGGCACAGGTTTTGATATGGACTTGAAAAACGCAGAGCATGCAACACAGGACGGAAAAGGACCACTTGGGAGATCAGTGCGTAGATGGAAAGGTATTATTTAATGAACCTTAAAGAAAGACGTTTCGAGAATGTTGAATGGATTTGACTAAGGATAGGATTCAAAGGCGAGCTGATGTGAACAGGATGTTTATACAGGTTCCATGAAAGATTCAAATTCTTGATCAGAGAAATTTCTGCCAGATTTCCAAGAGAGGGTCTGCTTCACGGATAAGTAAATTATGTTACTGTATAATTGGAAGGCGTTTCCTCAGTGGCACAGGTTAAAGTCACAATCAGCTTAGAAGAAACTTTACTGAAGACCCCAGCAGTACGCTTGCCTGAATGCGACTCTTCACAATATCAATTCAAACTACAAACTTCGGAGCATGAATTTAACGTAACAATATTTAAAAATTCAGTTCATACCCGACAGTGAACACTCAGAGATTACTCAATTAACGTGTGAATACAGCACTCACTGTCTGGTCTCAGAACCATACGAAGCGCTTTAAGTACACTGAGCTGGCAAAATGCAGGGCCTCTTAATGTTGAAGTAAGTGGTAGGCCTGTGTACAGCAACCACGCTACACTAAAGGGTTAAACACACATTAAGAGCGCAGATCTTCCACTGATAACAAAACAGTGGTTCAGGAATTACACTGTTAAGATGGACCCCTAAAACAAAGCGCAGAAAGAATTAAGAATGTCACTAATTATTCTTCATACTATCTTGTTTTTGCTTCCGCTTAGGCCATCCATGAATTTGGCACAATACTCCTTCATAATTCATGGCCATATTCTGAATTCCCTTCTTATATTTCAATACTCTCAAAATTTTATTAGGAAGCAAACGTTTCAAGCCTGTTATTTTGAATTGTGGGTATGTTGGAGTGGGTTGAAAATTTCTGTGGGCAATATGATCACATATTCTTCCATATGCAGAACAAATTTTTTTCCCCACCCTTAATTCGTGTTGAATTTAGTAGGAGACACGTGACCCAGAAAAAATTTACTAATATTTCTTTCCTTTTTTACCCAAAATTCAGTGAAGTGTGACATAATGTACAGATCGTCTGAGCCGCTACTGACGTATTTTACAAAATAGTTACCTTGTGGTTCTCCTACTTCATCAGCAATATTGCTCTGATTATGGTGTTACATATTCCTTCATACCGACAGGCATATAAGTTACAGTGTACGTCACTTCTTACGAAATTATAAATACGTAACAGTATATGCTCTTCGGTTAAAATTTTGGAATTATGGATCCTGTGTGTTTCATTGTTTTAGCTTTAGAAACTCAAAATATAGGGCAATTATCCCAAACACCTACTGCGCATCTTTCAAAACTCAAAGAAAGAGACGTCGGGTCTTCTAGGTGGGAAGCAAGGTAGCCAATATCTGAGACCTGTCAGACCGAACTTCGCGAATCGATCCGCGTATCTCCCAGATAGACACAAATCACGAAGTGCTAGCCTCCGGCTTCGGTGACTGGCAGAAGAAAATTGCCCTCTAAGAAGAAGCAAGCAGGGGGCCCAGGAGGTGCTTAAGGGTCACTGCGTTGGTTTTCCTCTAGGTAAATCTTCCCCCGGCGTCAATTTGACGGAAGGGTCAAACATCCCCTGTTCGTAAGGACATCTTGTAAAAGTAGGGTGGAAGGCAATTACGGTGAGTCGGAATGGCCACATACAAGACCACGCCCCTGATGGCGGCCATCTGACGGAGACTCCACTCTTTAATTTGGACCCGAGCTAACACAGTAATTGTAGCGAATCACGTTATATGAAGAATGCAGAGGAGGAGTGTTGTGTACTGTGTTGTTCTCGTTGGTTCCTGCCGTCCGTCCTTTACAATAAAGGGAAGACAGGACAGCACGTGTTATTACCACACAGCCCTGACTATAGACGGAGAATGGAGGTACAATTCATTGGAGGTGATGTCAGTTTTGCGGCTGAGCAGGCATTTAGAAGGGGGTCTGCAGTCACTTAACGACAATGTTAAAACAGCGTCCAGATTTAACGCACACCGCCATTATCTTGAACACTCTCTACTGCCTGATGTACGTTTAATAGCCCATTCGATTTTACGTAAGTTGCATACGACTCAAAATTCACTGTGGTCTGAAACAGCGCCGTTACGGCGTATTGAGGCCTGGAGGTACAAACCTAATATTCTTAAACTCTGCAATAGATTTTGGTATGATCAGGAAAATAACAACTGGTATCCAACTCAAAAGAGACTGGGTGAGCCCCACACACGATGTTGGAGGTGGCTGAGAAAAAACAACTTCCTGCTTAAGCAATTTTCTCTACTTTTCTGCAACTTCCTCTTTTACTGCTCAAAAAATAATTCCACGGCATCCAATCTACGCTATTTCTCAAGGTGAAAGACCAATATGAGACGAAGTGCATAGGAAAAACTACGACCTGTCTTATTGCACTCTTTGGATGAATTTAAAAAGCGGTAAAATAAAAGTCACAGAAATGAACTGCAGCCAGCAATTCTCAAACTTAGCTTCATTTTAATTTGTTAAAAATCGCATCAAAATAAACAATTTGAAATTCATCGCACTTCTGAGTTTCCTGCTATCCAGATATATTACTTTATTAGCAGTTGTGGTAACAAGCACAACAGTACGTACGTCGACAGTCAAGATAAATTCCACTCCCAACGGAGACTTAAACATATCGATGTGAGTCTCACATGTACAGCTTTCATGCCCTAAGTTCACGAATAACCGGCCCACCGTGATTTTCACCGTCCTTACCAAGTGGCATTGTTCTGGAATTAATATTAAGACATACCCCATCCTTGCATTCATACTTATGACGACGCTTAATAATTCGTTGCCGTCTTGGTCCTACAAATAAGAAGTATTACTTTACACTGCCGATCCCAGTAGCCGCGCGGTCTAAGGCGTAGGTCTGCTGCCGCTCTCTTGCTGGGATTGTGGGTTCGAATCCCACCGGGGGCATGGATAGCTGTCTGTTGTGATTGTTGTCAGGTAGAGGTCTCTACGACGAGCTGATCACTCCTCCAGAGGAGTGCTACCGAAGGTGGTTCGTCGTTGTCTGTGATCTAAAAACTTCGTGAATGAGGAGGCCCTGGTCCACTGGGGGCTGCTGCGCCAAAAAAAAAAAAAACTTTAAACTCGTACATGTCCTAGACTGGGAGACGGAGTAGCGCGGTCACTAGCGACTAAGCTACAAGCTGAACAAGCACGACAAAAACAATAAAAAACTAAATTACTCAATCACAACAACAAAAAATGCAGAACCCAATCATAGGAATAATAACAAGCCTACTACACCTATACATACTGACTTTAATCGTGGTAGTTACCACCATTAGAATCTCAACGGTGCCGCCACAACACACACAATAATGAACAAGCCCATACGAATCAAGCAACCACTTCTCAACATGGCTAAGGACGCCCCAGAACACTCTCCCAGCCTCCCTTGAGTTCTTTGCCAGGCGTAAAGCGGCCTAGGCTTGAAGCTGACCACTCACCTCCCCTTATACGCCTGCATGCTGTGGAAAGGGAAAACTTGCCCCTTATGGGTCATACATGGTACTTATATTAAGTACAAGTGGAAATGTGTGCTCTGCATTGGAATACATTTAACAGAGCCTTTCTACGGAATTCTAGCTATCGAATTGGACTTAAAGGCATACTTGTTTCGTGACACCTGCTGCCTCCATCCTCACGGTCACTTCTCCTACCACGCGGAAAAAACAGAATAATCCAGAACGCTGTTCTCCCGCACCCAACGACGATACATTCCAGAACCCTGTGACCACTGCATTCATCGCCGTGAGAGGCTCAAATCTCGTGTAAGGCCCACCATGGAGTTTGCGTTCTGGGCATTCTATACGACGGTATCGAACAAAGAATGCCAGTGGCATTTCCAAACCCGTCTTCACAGGCACGGCTTGTTTTCCGCCCGGAAAAAGAAAGAAAGTTAGTACAACCACATGACATCCTTGAAACTGTTCTGCCACCAAGACCCGTTATAACTAACGTATCTACAACCAGACATAAAATACAGTTGCCCTGACTGCAGCTATTCCTTTTCAGTTTGCTGGCACATGTGTCATACGTTACGAAAATGATCAACATGGATGACCGTTTTAAAGACACTTGACCCAGTCAAGGAATTCAGAAGGCAGCTGATAATTCTCGTCTTCCGTCACCTTACCCGCTGTTCGAAAGTTTCCTGATTGTCGTGCGCTGACAAATCTGATTGCTATTATCACACTGCAAGTTCTCTGTGTCACAGATTCTTGACATTCTGAATCCATGATGGAAACTCAACCAGTGTTTGAACTGTGGTGGATATCGTCTTCTGTAAGCCCCAGCGTCCCTAGATTTGCAGCGTGCGTGTATTGACGAGTACATAAGAGTAATGATGATGATGATGATAATAATAATAATAATATTAATAACAAAAATGATGCAATCAAAACATGCTAATTTTCAAGCGGACCCTGCATCACAGACCCTGCTGTTTTACATCGCATCCCATGCTCGGCGGTTTCTTGCTGTACGTATCATTAAAAATTATTAGCGGTGTCTACTGTCCCTCCTGTGCTTAAAAGCAAGTATGTATGGAAACATCAAGATTGTGTTTTATACTAAACCACACATTATGTGCAGATATTCTGTGAAGTACACCCTTACACGGAAAATCATGGTGCTAGCAGCCACGGCACTGGAGGTGATTAGTAGTAGTAGTAGTAGTAGTAGTAGTAGTAGCGATGGTGGTAGTAGTGGTAGTGGTAGTAGTTGTAGTTGTTTAATTAGCAGTAGCAGTAGTAGTAGTGGTGGTAGTAGTAATAGTAGTAGTGGTGGTGGTGGTAGTAGTAGTAGTGGTAATAGTAGTAGTGGTGGTAGTAGTAGTAGTAGCTAGGCTGCCCACAGTACACATATGAGTAACCAGAAATTTATGGTCCATAACATTTCTGCTTTCTGTAGTTTATTTAAAGAACATGTTTGTAACTCAGAATGGGCCTACATAACGTGAAAAATTTATTGTTAGGACGTGAAAGGCGCCGGTCGTCGCATAATTGAAAGCAATACTCCGCCATGCCAAAAGGGACTAAGGACAGTACAAATGTCTGCCAAGACAGTCGACGTCCCGCCTTGGATTCGATCCATGCACCTTCAAATAACACATAAAAATAGTTACCGCTAGAAGAAACATTGCGATGTATGTAATTCTCAAATTAAAACACGTGACACATCGTATGAAGAAGTAAGGAAAGTCACAGTTATCATTCATACAAAAGATTTGCGTGGAACAGGAATTAGAAAAAAAAAACCCCCACTGAACATAAAACAGCACACTGCATACATAGTAATGCTATCGTGCTGCTTACAACTAATCTTTACACTCGCGCAAGGCGCTTCCTGCTTTCAACGTACGGTCGTTGAAATGTTGAAGCAAAGGGATAATAAGTCTTCACACAGTACGGACGACAAAGTTAAGATCTCCTCCCAGTACGCCTAAAGAATCCTGGAACCCTATAGAGAGAGGACTGTTGCATAGATTAAGTTACTAAGCCCAAAACTGCAAATTTAGTTCATATAAAATTTTCTTGCTATTGTAATTTCTGTACGTCTTTGTAGCAGCGAAACCACACAAAATGCAAGCTACGTACACTAAAAATACAGCCACACAGCGTAGACGTTTACGTACACGAAGCTGACACATATCCACACTGCAAGCTGCGGCTTCATCAGCTGTCAAGAGAAGGGACAACGCAAGGAAGCCAGATGAAATACGAATTACGCTATTAAAAACTGCGTGACGTTGGATCAACCAACAGTCTATCAAGATAAATATTATAATTGTAATATTGATTGCATGCTATGAAAAAACAGTTAAAATAAACTAAAATCAAGCCTCATGGATTGCACCGTCCAGTTCCTCAACAGGCTTATCCGTGGCCTCCTCGCGGATTACCACGGGATTAGCCAGGGAGCTATCCTGATGTGGTCCAGTCCATTCGTGTGAAGTCAGGGCGACTCATAAAATTCTGGAAGGCCTGTCGACATACGACGTCGTTCAGGACTGGCAGATGATCTGAGCTAAGAGCAGAGCATACATTCAGGTGAACAGGTAGGACGAATTCGTTGGCTACCGCGACACAGACAATGGGGGTGGCAATGCATTGGTAAGAAACTGTAGTAAGAGTACCCGGCTCACAAATCCAGCACAGCCAGAGAATGCAGGCATTATAGGTACCGTATCAACGAGGCCTGAGCTTTGGAGGGGTCCACGAGAGGTGGAGCATAAGTACTGGTGTAAAGAAACAAACTGGGAAGCTGAAGGGGCGGTTAACGAGATGTCGCTCAGCGTGCCTTGAAGATGAATGCAAGACGGTTTTCTTCATAACGTGGGCATCTCACAAGGACATGCAAGACGGCGGGTATCAGGCGAACAAAAAAAAAATACAGGTGTTGGGTCATATGATTAGCAGGTGGGACCAGTCAGTAGGCGGACATTATTTCTACCTCCTACTAGAGCAGAAGAACGAAATCCACACCTTCGCAGATTGCCTCACAATTCACAATTTGCTGTCCTGTGTATGTGCCGTCTTGCCATGATGGGCACAAGACGAACATCACTACCAAGAACTAGGCCTGATGCTATATTCCAAGCAACGCGCCTACCTTGGTAGCTTCACTGGTGGCCTCGTGAACAACAGACCGGCATGACCAGCAAAGACAAGAGACTTGTCTACCTTGTAGAGATGAGACACTGCAGACTCTCCATAAAGAACGGATGGTCTTTTTGTCACTTTGGGCAAAGGAGGCGACAGGAGTGAGGCATCAGTCGAGAAAACAAAAGAGTTCGGTAGATGCCACGTAACTCGGTCTTATAGACACTGTTCTATGAAAGCAATACAATCCATGCAGTTCAAAATCTTTAAAACGTACGCCTGAAATGTTTTAAAATCTCTATCTTTTGTTGAAAAAAAATGTAAAATATAGATCGTTTATTGCTGAAACCCTGTTTCATTGCATACAGGGGCGTCTCATGCCCAACTTTCCAAATCGTTCAAAATTCGTAAAGTGCAGCGTATGCTTGAGACCCGGGAATTATGCACTTTAGCCCAACACCATCCCCCTCCCAAATAAAATTTATTGGGCAGTCACTTGCTCCTGCAATAACATCACCACTTTTCAACTAACTTCCCACAACTGTCCATGCATAGCCGAAGTTCTCACAAAAAAAAAAAACCTGCTGCTGTACGCTCCTTTTCATAATTTACAGCGTTCAATATTCTCAGTCTTATAGCTGAATTATAACTAACTTCGATTTCCTCAATACATATCTCCCGCGACTGCACGAAAGCAATGTGCGAGACACACGCCACAGAGGAAGTGACGCCTAACACCCACGTCTTTGCCCAAACATTAATCACTGACCCCAAAAACCAGAAATATCCTTTGTATTACAAAATGTCAGTACCCCAGTGCCACAACTCACATAAAAAATAATTCTGCTCGACGTCATCACTTCCGTCCCAATTGCTGTGCGGAAGTTATCCTTTTCAGGCAGCGTGAGGAAAGACGTGAAAATTGGTTCGGTCGCTGATGTCAGCCAGTCAGCAGGAATGTACTCACGGTACCTCCCCCTTCTCTTCTTGTTGGATTGTTCGAGATCAATAGTGTCCCCAGGGGACCACCCAAGACCCCTGCAAGCGCACGCGATAGAAGAGAAGGCGAGATGGAAAGGGGACAATGCAGATCCCTCGGCCACGACTCTCCGAGATTCCAGAACAATACTACGCCACATTCAGCACGGGCGCGTGACACCCGTTTTGTACCACCAGCACTATGCATGCAATTGCTCCGTTTCTTAGCTTAACGCAGCAAAAACATTACTGGCGACTGCTCAATTAGTAACTGACAGGTAAAACTAAATCCAAATCATCCACTCCGTAAAATACTACACCAACAGATGATCTGCTGCCTATTTACATTTGTGCTCGTACATGTTTTCTGAAGAAATCAGTTCTTCTGGAAAGCGACCCCGTGACATTGGCTACACGGTTAGTCAGATGTTTTAAATTCATTGCTTTTCACTTAGAACCAAAGTAACCGACAAAGTCCAAGACGTGAGAACTAACTTTTGTAATGTTCCGACAGGAGAATTCATATATAACTGACATATTGTGCCCAATATTAACAAATGGTCACACAATAATCCACGATCTATAAATCCCTCACAAGGACAATCAGCCCGGCCAGCAGCCTGGTTCATTTTTAGGCGCATTCGCAAAATTTCAAAAAGAAACAATTATCTTCGTCGTGTCTGTCTGTACGTCCGTCCGCACGGAAAAATTCGGCTCCCATTAGAAGGATTCTTATGAAATTTGATATATGAGGATTTACCAATAATGTGTACACAAATATTCAATTTCATTTAAATCTTACAAGAATAAGATCTATGCACATTTATGATAACATCTCGCTGAATTCTTATTAGAATGAGAAGTGTTACACACTACATTTGTAGAGAAAATGACAGCACACATTTTATGTTCAAATTTTCTTTCCCCCGAAAATCGTGCTGTATATGAGATGATGTAGAAAAAATGGTAGAGCCAGACAGGACACAGATCACAATATCATACGGCTCAGGCGCTTTGCATGCTGGATAACTGTGGCTAAAAACAAACACTCAGAAAGTGTAACACGTATAGATCTTCCACGGCAACAACTGTTAAGCGAACGTGCTTCAATGTTACGTTTATAGGTAGTCTGCCTATTATCTAAGTAATTTAAGGACGTTCCCAACATATTTATTACAAACCGCAGTGTGCCCTAATCGTTCAACTGGCGAAGAATTTTATGGGAAATAAACGTGTTGGCAAAAGCCCACCTGAGCCAGGTGCATCCATTCCACATCCCATCACCACAAATATTTAAGACATTATTTAGTACCGTCCTCCCATATAAGCTTAGATATCCCACATGACCCCTAAACCAATATTCGCATTTCTTACGTCGCATTCTTGCTGCATGTCCTCCTATCTGGTAACAGTAATGCAGTCGTTTGTTATATAGAGAAAGTTTGAGAAGAAGGTGTGCCTTCAATTTTAAATAAGGTAAGGTTGGGTAAAAGTGCGCAGCTTCTAAGAGTGCGCAGTGCAAACTACCCGCAACCAGTGTTAGACAGCAGGTGAATGCAGGCAATGGCAGTTAGCGCAACTACTGCAGACAGCTGAGCAAAGGGCTCACACGATTGACGCAGGTGCTCAACGACAGGACGATGCTTTTGTATTGATTATAAAAACGATAGCTCTTTACGCGACGAATCAAGAATTTTATCCTGAAAGACTTTCGGACAAGAGATAGATCTAGGTCGTATAAAATTCGGTAATCAAGGCATTTTTGGCTACTTTTTTAAACACACAATGTAACAAAAATGGAGGTTATATGACAAGTTAAGAAACGAAGGAAGAAGTTGAAGAGTGGGCGCAATCTTAGATGAACCACGTTTGCATGTACTATGAAGACATGTTCGTATTTTGTACAGGATGGTTATTATACTCTATGCAGTGTCTTTATTAAAGGCAATGGACAATTATAAGAAAAAGGTTCTAAGGAAATCGTTCCAGCATATATTAAATTCACTGACTGGACAACGTGGTGAAAAAAAGTAAAAATTAAAGAAAACTGCGTCTCAAAATAAATCGAAATTTGGGCTTAAAGCGTGAATCATACATTGCATTCAATACGAAGCAGGGGCGTTTAACGAAAGCCAGTCGTTTCTGTAGTGGATATAACACAGAATGATCCACTCGGTCATAACAGGCCAACACAGATCTATAGTCTGTGGTTTCCAAATGACGAAATTTGCATGACTATTTGCCAAACATAGAGAATCATTATCATAATCGAAATTAACCTCATAATAAACCATTACAACTACCTTCATTTCATATGAATACAAATAAGTCTACAACAGATATCAAAATGAGCACAAGTGCGCTAAATAAACCTCGAAATTAATATACCAAGCACAAACAATACTACATTGTCCAGAAAGCGCGCCAGCTGATTTAGAAGTTTCTCCACAGCACAAAAGTCAGCTTTCAAATTCAGTTGGCAGCTGAACGACAGACGCGCAGTGAACACGAACACTGAACAGAAATTAATTTTACACACAAAAATGTATACATTGATGGAAACGAAATGAAGAATTCTGGTTTCAATTTCCATCTACCAATAACATCTGCAACTGAAATACCTCAGAAAGGTCTATAACACGACAGTCACACACAGCGAGGTGTCTGGTCAGCGCAGCCATAAGCATAGTTGTAATTCATACCAGGCTCAAACTGAAGGGAAGAAGAGTCCGGCTCTTCACAACAAGCAGAAATACGAGGCCGAAAAAGAACTCAATGTACAACGACAAAAAAAAAATGCTACGCAGCTTCAAACAAAATGTTCATTATCACGCCACAGCAGTATACAGTACTCGAAATCCAATTATTCCCGCGTATTTCAATTACTAACCGACACTAGCTACATGCAGATAGTGACATTTTACTGATCAGAGGGGAGCACACTGCCCGCCCCCCCCCCCCACCCTTCTTTTAAATTTGATCCATGATGTCCCTACCTCACACCCGCAGCTTCCGTGGTGTTTAGAATGGATACAGATCATTCGGTGCAAATCAGAGAAGTAACACCTCTACACTAGTTAGAGACACAGATTGAGAACAGTGCATACCGGCATTACCACGACGGAACAATGCCTCCCTGCTCACAAGGTTGACGATCACCCTCGGAAAAGAATCCTGACCCTCAGAACATCGTAATATGAGGAGGTTCCCTCGAAAGGTTAATAAGTGTTACTCGGATGTCATAGAATGTAATATAGTCAAATGCCTGCAGCCTGTACTGTACAAATGAAAATTAATTCCAACGTAACACTTTGCAAAAAAAAAAATCGCAACAGAACTCTATGACGATTTCCGCCCTGCCATATCCGAAAGCAAGATCTACTGCCGCAGCCACTAGCACCGCCAACCCATCACGACAACGAACAAATGAACGAACCAAACAACTAACCAACAAACCAACCAACCAACACAACACAATAACTACTACTACTACTACTATTACACTAGTAGTCCGTTTTAGCTCCTAAATCCGGTTCGACTATCTTTTTATGTGTCTTCCAAAACGCCTATTTCCGAAACAAATCTTTAGGCACATACCGAAATTAAGAAAAAAATTCCTGTAAAAAAATTAAATATCCTACAACGGATGACGAAGGCACGGTGTATGTTAAATCTTCTCTTCCTCCTGAAGTAATCACCCCTCGCTGTCCTACATTCTTCCTGTAAAACTGGACAACATTACAATACAAATCCAAAGCTTTATTGCAGACCAAACAGCTTCCAACGTGGAGGTTAAATCACACACACGTGCCTCTCAAAAATATTCACAGTGGCACAGGTCACATATCTTCCATTACGACATCTTTCTTCCCAGTCCATTAATTGACTTAACACAAAGCGACTGTTCCTCCCTGTGTGCCACCTACACGCAGCGCGGATGTGTGCGCCACATACCGGTCTCTCACTGCTCCGAACAGGTGGAAGGAAGTACGAGAACAATCTGACATAGCCTACACGCATAATATTATACCGTCAGCAGGGACAGACACATCAGCCACAAAAGAAACACGAGGGCCGGACGTCTGATACAACGGCACGACGTCAAGGACAAGACCAACTCTGAAGCGATGGAACATACACGTAAAGCGACACCAATTAAAAGCTAAGCGTCCATGTCAATTAAAGTAGGATTTACAGCAATATTTTCTGCCTCCCAACACATGAGTTCATGACGTGGTGGCAAGTCTGCAGGCTAATATGACCCTTTATATCATCATCATCGGCATAAAGAACCGTGAGTCCATTAAGATCTGCTCCTCTTGATCTTGAACACGCTCCTGGTATTTACATCGTTGTTGTGGTCTCCCTAGATCACGGCGTCTACCCGGTTGTTCCTAGAAAGCCTATCTTTGTCCATCCTTGCCAAACGTTTCTTCCATTTCTGTTAGTACTGGGCGATGTCGTGTACATATGCTTGTGTTCCTTTGTTTATCCAGCATGGTTAGGTCTAAAAGTGGTCTTAAGAATCTCATTTGTTGGCCTTCACTTTTACCATTTAAATTACTCAAAAGCAGGTTTGCCAACAAATCATTCAAGCTCCGTTTGTTACCGATATGTACGCATGTTACATACACGTACTGGTCGTAATCTTCGACAATAGCTGGGTTACCTGACGGTATCCAGTAATTTATTGAACTGACAGAACTTGAGTGCATTTAAATTAAATACAACCAAACTACCGAATCCATGCAAGAAACACTTTTATATCTCTGAAGCAGAAATGGCCTGTATTAACTATTCCTCCCTTTCCGCGCTTCTATAAATGCCTTGGATGAAGATATGGCACTGCGCTTCTTACGTAACAGCATTTAGCCTTGTTGTTCAACTGACCAGAAAACATACAAAGGCATATTCTCGCTAAATAGCGGTAGTAAATCCATCCCTTATGACTGTATTCCCTCTAGTCAATAAACAACCCTAATGCCCGCAGAGATTACTTCATAGAGAAAGAGTTTGGTCTTGAATTATCTACGGCTTCTTTCCAGCGTCCACTGCTACAATTCAATCACAGGGACGCCTTATAAATTATAATAATATGTGTATCACCATTTCCTTTCAGAAAATGGGACCTTTGTCCCTGATTCCGTAACCGCTTGGAACACCCTGGAGCACTTTAATTCGTGTTAATGGCAACGGAGCTCAAACTTAAGCTCCCGTTTTAACCATGAAAGTTTGAAAAATAAAGGGTAAAAATGTGGCGACAGGAATCGAACCAAGATTATAGCACATATAAACCCTAGGCATATTACTCTTCCGCTCTGAGAAGACATTTATGTTACATGTATTGTTTTTTAACTTACACTCATGTCATCGGATTAACTCTGGGGAAGCAGAAATAGATATTAAACCCAGAGCTGGAGCAATCAATCAACGTGAATTCCTATAAACTGAAGGTTCCAGAGCCGTTCAATGTATCTATACTTCAGGGACTGCAAAAGCTACATGAAGTACGGTTATTGATGGCCTCTACGGGAGGATTTATTTGCCACTAAACTATGCTGCATTAGAGGTACCTGTCGATCATGTTACTATTTCCAATTTGTTTCCTCCAGAACTCAATAATACTTAAGTACACACAAAGTGTACAATAAAATACCCATACAGACCATGGAACATTCTCAAAGGACATTCATGACGTCAATACTACCTTGCCAGTCGTCTCAGAAAATCATAAAGCCACTGAATTTACATAAGTGCAGTTCAATTATGACAATGGACAGTGTCCAAGAAATTGTAACTAACATTTGTTTGGCCCCGTCAGTGCCCAATGGACGGTACATTTAGGCCATCAAAGTAAAAACTTCGCACCCTTTTCTTACATTAGATATTTTTCATAGACATGAAACTCCTTTCCTACTGCAATATGTTTACCCATAAGAACCCCCCCCCCCCCCCCCCCCCCCCCCCCTCTTTTTCCTCCCCCCCCCCCCCTCCCCCTTTCAACATCCCTTTTTTTCTCTATCTTTATTTCGCCTCACTCCACATCCTCTTCCCCTCCACC
>Ga0123354_10008181_pt1 | contig 15878 bp, 12 predicted proteins | sample TergutLab28metaG_2_FD_97872 | JGI IMG/M metagenome (GOLD analysis project Ga0123354, IMG submission 97872) | Labiotermes labralis P4 segment gut microbial communities from Petit-Saut dam, French Guiana - Lab288 P4 | ecosystem: Host-associated > Arthropoda: Insects > Digestive system > Gut ...
TATGTTATAAAACAGGATGAATTGCAATTATATTTTGAAAAAATAAAGTTAAACATATGCAAAAGGCAAAATTTTAATTCGTTATACTGAAAGTTCTAAATTCGTTAAAATGAAATGTTTTAATACACATTAAATAGGGAAAAGGGAAGGGGCCTAAAAATAATTTCGCAATTCTGAACATTCCGTTATACTGGCGTTCGTTACAGCGACATTTTACCGTATAAGAGTGTTTGTGTAGCCAGGATACACCACTGGTGATATACAGAGTATGTATCTGTATTTCATCATCCTTTATATTCTATTTAAAGATTTGTATTAAGATTTTTGTGATTTTTTAACCTTTTAAAATTTAAATTCAACTCAATTTTTCAGATTTATCATTCAATTATATGTGAAAAATATTTTACTAATTCTAAATGTTTGTATGCTAACTGTACCCCCTCTTAACTAATATAAATACAGGATAATAACTTTTAACCTTTTGATTTATTAATATCACACACTGATATTGAAATTAAGTTGCTTTATGACTACCACTTACTATTTACCAAAAAAAAAAAATGGTTAAGTTTTAACACCTAACATTTCCTTTTTGAAATGATATTCCCTTTTAGGATGGCTATTCTCAATAATCACAACATGTCAAAGTAACAATCTTATATATGTCAACTAGTGCAAAAGGTCAGTACTAAATATACATAATACATATTGAAAGGAAATGTATAATGTCAACATGCGAATAAAATTAATGACTCAAAAATGTGAAGAATCTGCAAAGCAAACTGTTTGCAAATGTTGCTTCTTGTTTGTACCCTGAAACAAAAATAAAACCATAATGACACTTATTATTATTAAGACAATTTCCTGAATGTATAGTGATGAATGTACAGTGCCAGGCCTTGTATCACTGACATAACGTATGCAAACTGCGTAATCTGTACTAGATTTTTCCATTAAACCTTCAAGTATGAACTTGCATTACCATTTGATGAAATTCAGCATGGGAACTTCTCAATAAAATCTGAGACTCTCAGCCCATGACTGACATAACAGGTTGCCCATATACTTTGGAATTAAAATATTGCTCATTTTGTATACAGGATACAAAAATGCTTCTTACACAACCTCTATAACCAATAAAATTAACAATCCTCAAGAAAACAACTTTGGAGACCTAGGTATACTTGGAGATATTACTACAACAGATCTTAAAGAAATGGGATGTAAAGGAGAAGACTGAATATGTCTGTCCGACAATATCGACAGAGCTTAGCCTCTTGTGAATGTGGTAATGGGACCTTTGGGGTCTATACATGGTGGGGAACAACTTGAGTAGCTAAGCAGCTACCAACTTTTCAAGAATGTCCATGCAATTTGATAGCTGAATAGGTATTGTGCATTATGATGCAAGCTGTCAGGTTCATGGTCCATCAAACAGACAGTAACTGCTCGTTACAAAGCTACAAATCTCAAGAACAGTCCACATGCAACATAAAACATTCAGATTATTGCTCTTTAACACATGTGTAATGCTAGGCCAATGGACACATTGTTAAACACAATTCAAGAAATTATCTTCCCTTTCATACAAAGTCTGTATTTTACCTTTTTGTTCTTAATAATCCTTGTAAGTGGACTAGCTCCAAATACCAGCTTTCCATCATCCACATAACCAGAATCTTCAATACCCTGTCTCAGCAGGCTTCTGCAATCCGTGTAGTGTGGTTTTGTTTCAAAGCCAAGACTAGCCACATACTTGAGGTATTGGCCCAACACAGCTGAAATGACAGATCAGGCATCAATGAAAGTTGACTCAGACCACCAGTCAGAACAAATTCCATTCACAAGACATTGGGAGAAACCAGCAAAACACTTTGTCATTATTTTGTATCTTCCTATTTACAGTCACATAACAAACACTATGTTAAAGAATACTGTATCTTATTATGTATTGCATTTACAAGACATCACTTACTGTTACTATTTACCAGTCAGAGTCTGTGGGCAAATAAACATTATGACAGAAAAAATATTAATCGATCAACTTGAATACATTTCCACTTTTCTCATTAGTTTACAAATATTATTCTCTCTACCTGGGCTCTACAGCTTTCATAATGTGAATGTTTTTATCTGGATACATGTATCATGAGCTAATGAACAATACTCTGTAACTGCAATGGTTACATTACACTAAACAGTATGAGAGACTGATTACACTGGGTTAACTTGAAAGAATTGGAGAGAATGGTGAAGGTATTATCCCCGAATTTTATCGAAAGAGGTGAGGAAAACCTCACTGAAGTTATCTGGCGTCCGAGTTAAGAATCAAACTGGGCATCTCTAAGTTACAAGTCAAAAGCACTACAAATTGAGCTGGCCGGCTTTTTAGTTTTACCTGCGTGAAGAACCAATCATAAGAACATTCCCAAGACAGAGCAAAAAGACCCAAGAAATTACGACAAAGCACTAATACCTTAATAATGATACAAAGACCTGACTATTACAAAACTGAACTTGATTACCACTACACACATTTTGGTAAAGATGGAAAGAGTACCAGTACAATACTTCTCAAACTGCAATATACATCATCATTCTCGGAGGAAGGTTATGAGATATGAACCCTGAATCATGTGTTATACTAGTTCACAATAAACTATTTATAGCTAAACTCACCTGGTGGTTCTGAATTAGGAAAGCACCGGCGCATGAGCATAGGAATGTTAGACATGAAGTTCTTCTTTTGAATATGGACATACTCTGGATCAGGAGGGTTGTTTTCCCATGGCAACTTGCCACACAGCCACTGTAGCATGTTATAGCCAAGGATTTCTAGGTCCCCTCGTCTAGAATGCGCTGCAATACACAGGCATGTTGTATATTACTTGAGAAGCAGTTAAAACAAGAACCTCCATACACTTCTCTACACCAGTGCATCCCAAACATCTGCTGCTATGGAGACTTCTTAACTCCATCCGCGTTATGTGTGTGTGTGTGTATGTATATATATGAGAGAGAGAGAGGGAGAGAGAGAGAGAGAGAGAAAGAAGTGTAATAAAATGCAAATGTGGTGGATCATGTCCATGTTCATCTAGAATCAAACGAGAATTTAAATTAACACAATGAACCATAAAATATTTGACCTAAATTCATTGGTTTGAAACAAAAATCATTAAGACAAAGAATTTGCTCTGTGAACCACAACGTATTTACGAATGCTGTGAAGTTAAAATCCATCATTCCTGAAGGTATCCATTTCCCACACACAATATGAAAAGCCCTACTCACCACAGTCTGCAAACCACCATTCTATATCACATGATACCTTTAAATAGTCAAAGCTTGATGCAGCCCTGCATACCTGTGGAAATCTCATTTACTGTATTGTGCTTTGGAATCCTTTACCGAGAACAGACAATTAAATACACAGCAGTATACCTTAGAAACAATGGCTGTAATATTATAAAATATGGACTCCAGAAACTCAAAGCCCCCTTATTCAAACAAGAAAACATCTGATTATGCAACACACAAAACCCTTGTGTCAGGTTGTCCCAATGGAATCAACCTCAAAATCCCTTCCAAATGCAAGTAAAGCCTGCTGTATATTCTGCAGACCATCCCATCCCACCACAGGTACTTTTTGGGTTTCTTTTGACACAAGGATAAGAGGCTCATGTTGTAAACTGAAAAAATTGAAAATGGATACAAAAAATTTAAAACATCTATACAAACTTCAAAAAAGACACAACAAAGTTTAAAACTTTTATATTGATCAAACTAAACTGATGGCAGCGGAAGTCAATAATGTTCCATAAATAATTAGTTTGTACATGGTCCCGTTTCGCAGTCCTGCTACTTACAAAGTTCCCTGCTCTTATGCAACCAGACATTTCACATTCATAAACCAATTTAACTCCCCACTTATATTTGTTGTATAATTATTGACCTGCAAATGTACTCTAGCTTAGACTGCTACCTTCAACCAAAAACCTGGCTGATTTTTACTCTCAGGATATCCTCCTCGACTTACAGGCATCCACCACATACATAAATGGGGTGTTTGATGGGAAATATCATCTGTGCACTTCACAAGCCAAACGTTATACAGCAAATGTAAACAGGGGTGAGCCCTGATGATCACACCCATCCCTTTACACAAAGTACACCACATTTATGGGTATGGGTTGGAGAGTCCAATCTCAGTTCTGAAAGCTGCATGCCACATTCATATGTACATTTCACAGTCAACAGTACATCTAGCACTCACCACCTATGTGTGCATCCCTACTGGTATACTCTAAAGTACCATCATGTGCCTTGCGTTCGTCACACCGGTATTCCTTATGAACACCATTCTGATCCATATAGCGGCAGGCTAGACCAAAATCTAGTAGGTAAACAAAATTCTCAGTACCCTTACGATACCCAAGAAGCAAATTTGAGCCTTTTATGTCTGCATGGATGTAGCCACGGCTATGGATATATTCTAATGTGTCCAGCTGCAACAACAAAAGACAAGTGTTCAATACAAGAGGCATTTTCCTATACAAATATGCATAAAATGGTAGTGCATTGTTTTGTCCATATTTAATGCTCATTAATCATAAGAAACATCACATCAAAGTAAATAAGTGAATGATTCACTACTGTCTTTGAGGTCTGTGGCTCGTGACTGGATTATCCGAGGTGTACAAAAATATGCTACTCATCACATATAGTTAACACAAATTTCACATTTATCTAAATAAAAAAATTTAATCAACAGGACATTCTACAATAATGCACATAACATTGTTACAGTAGTGTAAATATTTTAGAGGGAAAGTCTATGTGCAATTACCCAGGAGTAAATTAAAAAAGGCATGTGGTTACAGTGACCACACAACAGACATTTCAAATATATCTTTAAAATTAACAAAAGGTGTGATTCCATAAGCTAAGTGCTGCAGTAATAAGATGATGTACTTACAATTATCAGTGAGGCAGTGGAGCATTCAATATGTGTAAACAGTACAAGTGTTTCCAAAAATAAGATATTATTTCTAATTTTGTACAGTATAAAATTCATCCACTTTCAAATATGAAACTGTAAGCAGTAATCTAATATACTTAAAAATGTAAACTCCCAGCATTTTGTAGTTGTTTCCTACCAACATATACAATAGGCATGGCTGTTAAAGTGATCCAAGTTCAGCACATTTTTAGAGATGCCACAAGCACATTGTCGAGCACTACCACCAAGCGACAGATACACCGCAAGGCACCTTGTTCATAACACAACAGATGCCAATCTTCAACTTTAAAGTAAAATCCATTCGTCAATGGGTTAGTTTCTTAATATGAGTGTCATTCATTCTCTAAAGTTTTAACCACTACACAGTGTGATACTAACAAGAAAAGCAACCAAATCCTAGGTAAAGAACACATACGTTTGTTAGTATGGTATATTAACAAATCATGCACGAAAATGTTAGTTATAATTAATGAAGGAAGAAAAGGCGTCTGTTTAAAACATACAATTTAGTATAATGATTTAAAACAGACTTTAAATACATTAAAGTGTGTAAAATTTGATAAAGTCAATAAAAAATTACACATGCACGCACACACACACAACCTGCAACTGAACAAAGAGTTAAGATATACACAGACTGAACATAAACAGCACCATACTGACAATACATGCCTATCTGAGGTTTTTTTTACCAATGAAGATTCTTAGTGCAGTGTTCAAGGTTATGACGCCACACAGTCTGATAGCTGTACAGGGCACTAAATGTCTGATAGGCATACACATCCTCCGTTCAACCCTCAAAATGTACCCTATCAGGATATATCATGGTATAACGAAGTATATCACAGTATCAGGTGGCTCATATTAAGTACAATTCAGATAACTAAAAGCATGATAGAATGATTTGTGTGTCCTTACCACTATTGCCTGCTCTCATGTATAACTTCACATATTACAGTTACACAGTATCAGCAAATTACTTTGTGTACACATACTTACAATTTGTATGCCTAGGTAGAGCACAGTCTTAAGTGGGAACCTTCTCCCATTCTGTAGGAACAATTTGCCGAGATCCTGACCAAATCTCTCTAGTACTAGAAAGCGATACTTTTCCCCTCTGTACACATGTGAGCCAGATCCTATGTAGGGGGATAATCCTACATGTTTCAATCTCCTTCCCTTCTTCCATTCATCAACTGAAAAACCAGATATACAAGCTTACCGTCTTACATAAAAAATTCCTTTCACTGCCCAAAAAGTCTCTGGATCAGTATGAACAGTATTCTCACAAAAATTTCTCAGTAAAATTGCTGGGCAACAAAAATAAGTCATAGATATTATCATCACATTCACTAATGTGTAACTATAAACAAGTCCAGTAAGGAATGAATACAGCTGCCATCTCCCCTCCCAGAACACAAGTTACTGTGAATGCAGAGCAAGAGACTCTGTAGATGAAACAAAAGCTGTAACACAAGTGACAAATGGTGGTCCTGGGGGAAGGCACCAAGATGGTAGGTAGCTGCTATTCAGACAGGTGGGAGAGAATGTGTCCATTCCTTTTCTGATCTGACTTTACTTCTTAGTAAATACTCCAAACATGGACACACGAGCAAAGGGTGGCCAGAAAAAGAAAATGTAAATCTCAGTTATGACTGTCTTCAAATGTGGTGAATCTGAGCCAAATCATGGCTATGAGGGCAAACAAACTGCCCTTGCAAGCACTTTGACACCAAAATGTGACCAAGCAAAGAAGTGGCATAAAAACAGATACGGAAGGAGCACAGTGTTGTCCCACCTGTACTGTCATACCATGGCTTAAACACGACAGTCAAGTCTGCATTTTAACTGCCTGATGGATGTAACACAAGTGTATGTGGTATGTTTAGAAATAAGCAACACACACAACTTTATACCTGTATGTTCCAGTGACACTGCTGTAAGGTTTAGGGAACCACCAAATCTTAAAACATCTGTACTTTGTCCTGCCACTTAAGCGTGTATGTGGTGTGTGTGTGTGTGTGTATATACGCACAAACACACCACACACACACACTCAAAATTTCATACATGCATGCTGAAATGATTTATAACTGACTGATGGTTTATGCTGTGAAAATTATATGTACACTCTAACTGCAACAAGACACGCAGTGTACGTAACACTGAGGCACATCAGTGCAATCACTGTTGCAGTGGAAAAGCAAAGAGTATTACGTATTCTGAGAGCACACTTGTAGTCCTGTATCCAGCATGCAATGCACGTGTGCCATACTGTTATCTGTGGTCTGTCTGGTTCTACAATAGTTTTCCACATTATTTCATGCATGGCATGACTTTTGGGGGTGGGGGTTATTGAACATAAAATGTGTGTTTTGATTTTATGTACAACTTTTGTTGGAAACATTTCTCATTCTAAGAAGAATTGAGTGATATGATCAAACTGTATATTGGGCTTAATGCCCATTATTCTTTCTTGATATTAATGAAACTTGAATTTTCTTGACACATTTTCAAATAAAAACTCAAATATCAAATTTCATAAAAACTGTCCAGTGGCAGCCAAGTTGTTCCACACAGACAGACATGACAAAGCTAACAGTCGCTTTTCACAATTTTCTCAACACGTCTAAAAACTAGCTCCATGCAGCAGTTTATCTTTGAAAAGCTAATAGTCGCTCAGCTGCTCTAAAGATTTCAGATATTTCCCACAGGTCTATGAACTATCAAGTTGAAAACATCCACAGATAGAAAATTTTTCATGAATTTATGACACCTTCAACTGCCAATCTTGAAACATGTCACATAGCAGTGCATTCACTGCAGCACTGTGTACTCGGCTGTCACATCTCACATGTTACACCAAAAATCCTGTTCTGCCATCAACCTGAACAGCAAAATATAATTCTGTGAGCCAATGCCTCACTTACGAACACAAAATACAGACAGAGTTGCAACCATAACAAAGTACTCTACAGACAATGATATCAAGATATAATAAACTGTTTCATGATTCTAAATATGTAATTAGTAGTAATGCACTCAGGTTTGATGACTTGCAGGGGAAACAGAATTGCTCTTTTACAGAGTCTAGACCAGCTCTTATGCCTACCCAGCTGCCTATTCAGTTACTGCTGCCTTTATCTCTCAATGTAATGTAGCTAGGGCGTAGGCCTGAATGCCTGACTCCGTACCTCCACTCTGCCTTTCATCTTCATGGCATGATGGGTAATTAAGCACAGCCAATGACTTTATCACATTATTTTATGAAAGAGGGTATGTTTATATGCAAAAAAGTAAAAGATAAAGCAAATCCAGAAACACAAATAATACTTACTCATATCTGATCTTGCTACTCTTAGGTAACAATTTATTTCCACAAAAAGTGGCCCATTTTTATGTGGTTCTACTTTTACTACATGCTGTGCATCTGGACCCACCGGTTTGTAAGTATTGCTGGATGCTATAACAAAAATGAGAAATCACTTTGAATGAACTAATCTGTTTAACATATTTGATGGAAGCCATCCCAACGTGTTTTCACTAGGAACTATAATAATAAAAGTTACTGTCAAACACACCTAGTTTTTTACTTTATTTTATTCTAATTAAATTGGCAACATGTTTCGACCCTATTGGGTCATCATCAGGCCTTCACTATGAATCAGTTAACTATAAAGCTGCGTACATTCTTGGGATCCAAAACAATGTTTACAAATAATAATTATAAACAGTTCAGTGTCTAATAGCCTAGTTAAATAATAAAATTCAGAATGCATAAAATCTCATTAATTGCAAAACAAAATATATTAATAAAACATGCAGAATGCATAAGTATCTCAGAAGTGGTGTAAGATATATCCAACTTAGAGCGGCTGCAATGTGAGGTGTGTCATCTGAACTACATAAGTAGCATGGGGCTGGCGTATGGTACACTAGGTTCACAGAAATATATACCTGAAAGAGCATGCATAATTACTTAACCAACCTCAATAAGGTACAACATCTTATATGAACAAAAACCGTAGTGCTGATTCCGCTTCAACGTACAGACTACATTCTTCCATATGTAAGTTAATTTTTAAATTTACACCCATCCCTACATGACTGAACCAATGGATTATACTACAATATAAATTTCTGTTACCCCATAGGAGACGGTGATATACATCTAAGCCAACTTCATCCCTCTGTACAAACCTTTTGTGCTTGAATGACAGAAGACGTACTTCACTCCAGGCCGAATACACCATACGCCAGCCCCATGCTACTTACGTAGTTCAGATGACACCTCACATTGCAGCCACTCTAAGTTGGATATATCTTATGCCACTTCTGAGATACTTACACAATCTACATGTTTTATTAATATATTTTATTGTTTTGCAATTAATGAGATTTTATGCATTCCGAATTTTATTATTTAACTAGGCTATTAGACACTGAACTGTTTATAATTACTATTTGTAAACATTGTTTGGGATCCCAAGAATGTACGCAGCTTTATAGTTAACTGGTTCATAGTGAAGGCCTGATGACGACCCAATAGGGTCAAAACATGTTGCCAATTTAATTAGAATAAAATAAAATAAAAAACTAGGTGTGTTTGGCAGACCTTACATAAGTGTCTGTTTTATAATTTTTTTAAGAGGTAAAGGAAGGTTTAATACAGTTCTGCAATCTACAGAAATGCTGCAAGTCTGTGCACAGAAAATACAAACAATTTCAACGCCTGTTTTATAAAATCTGATGTGTTCCGTTGAAATGAATATTACACTCCAGTCTTCTGGAATGTGACATTCTAAAATGTTGTGGACACATACAATTCCCCCTGAAGGCATCTCTACTTTTTCAAAGTGGTGGGGCCTTGTGTGGTCCAATGATCAGGAGAACCATGTCGACAGAAGTGTAGCTACTGGTAGGGTCTCCCACGCCAGACAGATCAAAGGTGATGACTCAGACAAAAAGGGACACTCTGGTCCTCCAGGCTGGAGGTTGGGGTGTTAGGCTAACAACCCCACTTCCACAAAAATATCTTATTGTTGAGAAGGCTAATAATGGATGCCAGTTGAATAATAGTAGTAAAAGAGCACGGAGGAGTTATAAGACTATGATTTATATACTGTTCCTTGCAAGGTACTCAGTCTGTATAGAGCAGGAATGTTAAAACAGAATTTTAGTTATTGAGATGCCTTGACAAATACAAAAAATTTAATTAGCAATGAAATAAAATCAAGGATTGCTGCTGGTAGTGGGTGCTTTTATAGTCTAAGACAAATATTTAGGTCTTGAGCCATCAGTAAAACACCTAAAATTAAGACAAATAAAATGATGGTGAAACCAGCTGTAGTGTATGGGAGTGAAAAATGGGCCATGACTGAGATGGATACAAAAAGACTGGGTACATGGGAGAGGAAAATATTAAGATGGATATATGGACAAGGGGTAAAGCAAGGAATTTGGAGAATAAGAAATAATCAGGAATTTAGTGAACTATATAAAGATCTAGACATAGTAGCAGATATTAAAAAGAAGAGGTTGGAATGGATTGGACATGTAGTAAGATTGGTTCACAGGGAAGGACAGTTAAGAATATATATGAGAGTAATCCAGAGGGAAGTAGAAAGGGAAGGCATAGATTGAGATGGCTAGAAGATGTAGAGAAGGATCTATGGGAGATGAGGTTAACAGACGGTGACAGATGGCAGCCAAAAGGGAAGAATGGGGGTCCGTAATTAAGGAGGCCAAGACTCACAGAGTGCAGTACATCCAAGAAGTAAGATGCATACCATGGCTTTGGAAGAATTTTACCCATTCAAACACATGGCATCACATCTCACAGGACTGCAATCTTAAAAGCATCTGCAGTGGTTTGTTTGCAAAAGATGCACTCAGGTGGCGTAACTGTTACAAGAGGAAGGGACATACACCACCTATCTATACCATTTATCAGAAGATCACAGACACCAGTCTCATGGAATGGCTTCCACTGTTATCCCTTAAGGTGTTACCCCTCCAGTTGACTATATACATACCAAATATAAACGTAACATGACAATATCAAATAAACACTGATGAATGCACTCACATATTATTAAATCACCAATTTCTTAACACTATACGTAACTCTAACATGCTTCAACCCTTCAGGGGTCAACTTCAGGGAGTATGACTAATACATTCTAGCAGCATACTTGTATGTCAACAAAGTGGGTCGCCCAGTTGTAAAATTCAACTTGGTGTGCAGCGTGTACTGTGTTATGCAGCAGCAGTATACTGCTGCTAGAATAAATCAGTTTTACTCCCTGAAGATGAACCTCTAAGGGTTGAAACATTTTGGAGTTATGTATAGCATTAATAAATTGGTGATTTAACATTATATGAGTTCATTCATTGGCGTTTATTTGATACTGTGATATCAGTGCATGGATTTAAGCAAGATAAGATGAAAAATCCATCATACAATCATCCTGAAGTTCAAAATACCTGATACTGTTAAAATAAATCATTTTCAATACATTCTATAAGACAATAAAAAATAAGGATTTGTCTACCAAAGTTCTGAGTAAAACTACTACTGTCATTCTAGACCAGCATACAATTCATTACCCTACATAAAAAAATTCTTAAGTATCAGTACCTACTGAAATGTTATAGTAACTCAGCCACAAAATGACAATATACATAGCCTTTTATTCACTTTTTACAGAACTGTAGTAAGTTCTGTAGACCGTATGCACCTTAAACAATTAATATATAAAATGCCCATCCAATCTTTAGAGCTACTAAAATCCCTCCTGATCCTATCAATCATTCACACTTTCAATTTGAAAAACTAACCATAATATTATGTCCAATTTATCTGTAAACATGTTTGTTCTTAAAGCCTACTTACCAAGATAGATTTCACCAAAACCACCAACACCAATTGATCTGCCAAGTTTCCACTGATTTTTGGTTATATCAGTCAGTATCTCTCCCTCACGAATTGGATCAGGCAATTTATTACCATTTGAAGCTACCCTCTTCTTAGGTTGTTCAATATCTGCTCCACCAGCAGGTTCTGTAGTTCGGCGACGCATTACGAGCAAGCCTAGCTCTCTGGGAATACAACTAATCTCCAAATAATGTCTAGTCGGATACACAATTATAACACTTTAAATTTACTCTTCTTTCTTGGTACAATGAGGACAGATTTTCCTTACACATGGACGTCAATAAAATAAAAAATTGACTTATCCATTCCAAAAGTTGATGTTTTATGTTTCAGCTGAAGAAATACAGTCATGGCAGTACAGTCATTGCATAGTTTAACTATAAATCTGCATTTATACCATAACACGTCTATAAACTGTCTAATTTATTCAGACCGATCTGTCAAGTGTATCGAGACTTCACCTTCTACACAATGGCTTCAGAGTACTAATACTAACATAATTTAATAATATCGCAAACATAACACAAAACATCAAACTGAACTGCATTCACAATATTTTTGCGAATTACCTGGTAACATACCGCTACGTACAATACTAAGATTACACAAAAAAATGCAAGTGCAAAACAAGATAAACTGCACTTCTACGGTATTATGGCAGCAGATATATTATAATCAAATTAAGTAGTAATGATGTATGGTCGAAGATATCGCCAAATGACTGTTTAAAACCAGCTGATGTGTCCAATATTAAAGATAACCTATGCTATTGTCACATCAAACAATCATTTTGTTTCACCGACTGTCGGACTAGGCTACGTTCAATACAAATTTTCCAAATCTGGTATCGATTGGGATCCCGTACACACCAACCGGCAGCGTTTCTAAACTATGTCGTGGATGACTCATATGCTACGCCGGACATTCGACTTCATTAAACATCAGTGAAACTTAAGTTGCTCAATAGGTTTATTGAAAGCGGGACGATTCGACTCCAAGGATTGTACAGAGTAACACAATGAAACAATTACGAGAAATTAAATTGAAAATTGCTGCCTATTACCGCAGAAGGAAAACTATGTTATCCAGCACACATTTACATTTCATTCTACAATGAAACGATTCCTAGCCCAACACGTTACACTTCTTTCATCTGTGCATTTTACCACGCATGGTCTTAGTATCGATTTTTCGCGTTACCTGCGCTGCCACCTCTGATGGAATGTGTATATCATTTCCACATTACAGCGGGTTTTCGAACGCACGAGACAGCAGGAAAAAAATCATATTACAAAATTAATCATTACATGCATTTAATAACATGGAATGGACCCCCGTTCATTACCTTAATATATATGCCCTATCCCACAATACCTTCCACGAAAGTTTATGGAAATCGATTCAATATCATAGCTTCACCCATAGGCAAATACATCTATGCTAGCTTTCATGTAAATGGAAAAAAGTATAATTTTAAAATCTGTTCGAAACATATTGTACACAAATTACCAAATCAAGAAGGCGAAATTTGTGTTCTGTACTTTTCTTTAGATTACCTGAACCAATTTATTCCTGCACGTTTTAAAGAAATTTTGATCTCAGCCCCCTGAAAATGGTGAGATAATAGCTATGTAAAAGACTGCGCGCAAAAACAGTGCATTTGTTGATGTACAATGAGCATATATTGTCCTTCTTTGTTAAGCATGACAGATGTGAATAATAATCATAGGAACACAGAGAATAACAGGAAATCGTACTGTGTTACACATTAATGCAATTACGAACCTTTATTATATATTTCAATTATATACATTTCTCATATGCAAAAATATGGCAAATACAAAAACACAAAACCCCTGTACCGCCACTCAAAGTGAACAGATTCAGAGTGAAGTGGGGGGGAAGCAGTATGGTTATATATTACCCAATAAAATTATGGTTTATCACATTACACATTCAATGCAGTCTTAGGCATCAGCAGATGAGAGTCAGAAAGCCATTAACAACTCATAATTGTTATGTATCAGCAACAATCACTGTATCTCTTCTTCAATGCCTCTGGAGTACTAACACCATCGTTACTTTACCTTCATGAATAACATGACAGGAAATTACATACATATTCATCATGGTTGTATTTAATAAATCCAGGAAAACAGGTGGTGACTACATTATTAAGTTCCATTAGAGTATGTTTTAAAATTGAATATTAACATGTACATGCATGAGACACAAATCAGTCATAAGAGATAGAAAAAATTGTGTCTAATTTTCTCAAAATTCAGTGTGGTTGAAAGATAAGTTACACCAACATGACTGGCAAATTATACACCCATAAACAAAGAAACTACCAAAGTTTCAATTAAGTATTTGTAAGAACCTCAGAAGTAGTGACAGAAGTTGCAGTAATCAACTTCTCTAATTCTCGGTTAAGGAGAGAACTTCAAATTTACCGGCATGCTTATCCAGTTCCTCAAGAAGGGATGTTCTCGCAAAAGCAACTCCTGGAGTTCACACTCCACCCCTGCAAAATAAATCACACATAAATTTACCAAACTTAAAACTTAACTTTTTCACTTTGTGTCCAGCTAAGGGAAAGGTCAGAGGTGAACCTCCCATCTCAAATACCTACGTTGTGAAAAATGGTCTTGGTCAGGGCAGTCACACCCTTCAACAGGTGGCAACAGACAATCACACAATGAAGGGAAGATTTTCAAATGACAAATGAAGAAGCTCGGACACAAACTTACACTAGTGCAAAGTTATCCACCAAGAATTTCACACAGTCACCTGACGCTCTGCAAGAAGCCAGCATATAACTTTATCAACAGCTAAACGGTATTACATTGTAAGGATAACACTACCTGTATGAATTAAAGAATTTTCTTTTATACTTTTAATCTGTATGTACATTTGAAGTCATGCTTTTGTGTGCCTTTTGTGAAATTTCATATTTTGGAATTTAATTGCATCATGTAATCAAGCTCCTTCAAAATTGTGACACACAATGTAGTGATCTACAGGTCAGAAAGGCAATGTGTGCTCAACAATGCAACAGCTTCAACACTGAACACAACTAATCATCGAAACCTGAAATTATGCATAATATTCTACTTCTCTTCTGACTTATTTTTAATGCACCTCATCACAAGTAATGAACCTCTCAGACTCTAAAGAAGTTCTGCAATATATTCCACTCATGTTACATAAAATACACACAATCATTCAACCATATCTCCTACAATTCTCTGAATGGCAAGGTCTTCCATTATACTATCAATTCAATAGTGAAGATTTCCCTAATTGTCCCCATGGCAGAAAAAAATAAAAAAAATGTAATACTGTAATGTTTAAACTTTAGTAACGAAATGGAATAAGCTCTAATTATTGATGTGCTGGAGATTGGCACTTCAACACTCTTCTAAAAAGAGAGACAAGTTCAGCTCCAGGTAAAAACCAGACTCTAAATGTCCACTGAATGTCCAATGGACGCAGGGTTTGTAAGACAGAATTCCCATGACAACTGTTCAGCTCATGGACAGTACAAAATGGATACTCTCTAGTCTGTCCTAGTACCACAGTGGTGGTTAGTAATATGTATTGTTGGGAAGTACCTGCCAGGCATCTTGTCACTTTCCCTCAAGACCGTAACTGCTGCCAGTAGAAGAATTTTACAGGTCAATCCATAACCGGGATCCTTACCAGACACCTGAGAACAAAGAAACAATATTCACACTACAAAGGAGGCCTGTATTACCTGGTTGAACCACACATGAAACTATGTTCATCATGATAACACACCTCATTACTCAAAACCAGCTACATTATTAAAGAATACATCAATCCTGCCCTGATCATAGTAACACAGCGTACTGTCACACTTTACATGTGTGTGTGCCACTGTATACTACCACTAACAGA
>Ga0123354_10008182_pt1 | contig 15875 bp, 9 predicted proteins | sample TergutLab28metaG_2_FD_97872 | JGI IMG/M metagenome (GOLD analysis project Ga0123354, IMG submission 97872) | Labiotermes labralis P4 segment gut microbial communities from Petit-Saut dam, French Guiana - Lab288 P4 | ecosystem: Host-associated > Arthropoda: Insects > Digestive system > Gut ...
CGAGGTAAAACTCGGTGTGTTTTGCTACATTTTGACAGTTCAAAACGTTGTGTATGTCCTCTGTATAAATTTCTATACGCTTTCAAAGTTGTAAAGCTCTTTTTGAAACACCCTGTATAAGGAGCTCAAAACTTTTATGAAAACTGAAGTTCTACCTCAAAATTCTAAGCTCTGGAAAGGTGACACGACGCAAGTTCCATTTGAGGACACACAAATATTAGGCGCAACCGGAAAAAAAAAATTAATCGCTCGGGATTTGCGCGCCCCTGAGATATATACAATAAAGGTTCTGTTCGTACCTCACAGAGAGTACAGGTGCTTCCGTTAGAAAGACCAATCGGTGAAAGCAGTATAGCGAAATAATCACTACTTACCCTAATAACCGTGCGCGAGAAACAAACGAATACATACAGCATGAAAAAAATGCAGAGTTCTTAGTTTTTAACCTAGGAGTACGAATACGAACCGCTACACCCTAAAGATTTAACGCACAGCCATTTTCTCGCTTGACACTATATAAATAAACCTGTTAAGACTACGATGAACAATAAACCCCGCAACAATCTCGAGAAACCTCAGCCAAGGTTGCTGAACTTAGGTGGGGGTTACTGGTAGCGGAAGCTGTTTCATGGTGGCACCCGCGTCGGGTCACTGACCTGAGTTACGGAGCTGAGAGTTCGGCGGCTTGTATCACCGCAACACGCGCCCGGTAGAGACTGTCCTTCAAATCAAATATGCATATCAGTCTCGAACTGATGCATATTTGCCCGAGCACTTCTATACGCAATTCTACAAAGAAGACCAACAGAGTGCACAACACGGTGTGCAGAACCAACGTATCTTCAACTCTGCAAAGCACAGAGGTTACTGCGCCAGCAGCTTAAACATTCAAAAATTATACGTCCTGTGCGAAGACTGCACTGATGTGTTCTGTACGGCTGTCCGCAAAATCAGCAGTTACTTTCCTACACAGCATTAACCGGATATTTATAATCGAAACGGGGCGCGTTTACTGAGCCGTGCGAGCTGAATCTTTAGATATAATTCAAGTTAATCTCATTCTTTAAAGAGTTAATATTCGCCCTACACGTTTCGGCCAGGCTGGGACATCAGGGACAGCACGTTAATCACAAAGTAAAAATACCTGAATTTCTATACCAAAACCAGTGCCTCGAGTTAGCTGACCAAGTACAAAGTACGACTGTACATAAATATACAGGGCTATTCATAATTCCCTGACATATTTTATAGTTAATAGCAAATAGTTTTATTCTTGTTCAAGTGATGTACAGACGGTACCACAAGGGACCCAGAGATATAGAAAAATTCAAAGGTCATGTAATATATATATATATATATATGAACACACTGTTACGAAAACATAACATTGTCATACAATACAGCTAAAAGAAAACAATACAAAATATAACACAGTGTCAATTCACAACAGCAAATCTATACCTTGAATATTGTTCGATCCAGTAATATAATAGAATTTATACTATGAATGAAATACACTACGTATTATTATATTGGAAATAAAACTCCAACGTATAAACAGAATTCGAATAACGAAAAATTTTTAAAAGGCATCTGAATTTCTTTATGTAGGTAGGTAAACTTTTAAAACCCAACGATAAGAACCCTTTTGATAAAGAGACAGATTTGATTTTGTTTGATAAAATCGGAGCCATATCTGGTATTTCTGCCATGGCTATAAAATCGGCACACATGGAATGGCGGGAAGTATTGTAACATTGGACCTACAGACGAAAACAGAAAATCTCCAAGATTTTTTTTTTCATATACCTCACAAGTCCTCTACGGGTCGGCCCTTTGTGACAAGACAGACGTCAAGCCGATAATCCATTTCCGCCCACATCCGCTGTAGCATGTCACGAACTATTTCTGATATGGCAGCGATGATTCGTCCACACAGCTGAAGCAGATCTTTCGGTAGGGTCGCTAGAACGACAGAGTCCTTAACATATCCCCGTAATAACAAATCGCATGACATAAGGTCAGGTGATCTTGGTGGCCAGCGAAGCAGCGCGTGGTCTGCTGCAGCGGTATGGGCGGAAATGGATTATCAGCTTGACGTACGCCTTGTCATAAAGGGTGGAAAAATGCAGCGTTTATGAGGTACAAAAAAACTCGGAAAGTTTCTCTTTTCATCTGTAGGCCGCACGTCGCAATCCTTTCCGCCATTCAAGTGCACCGAGTTTACGAAATGTGTCAGGGAATTGTGAATAACCCTGTATTGCCAAAATGTGCACAAAAGTCCCAATATTCCCACATATACCGTTAAAGTAGAACGTCTAATAGCCTATAATCGTTCTCGATTTATAGGTAGAATTTTCAGCCAATAACAATAAATGAAATTTTAAAATGGTTCAATATACGAATATGCTGTATGTCCTTATAAAACGCGTGTCACAGAGTGTCCTATCGAACAGTACTGTGGAAAGAGCCAAAATCTTCAGTAAAATGTATGAGGCACTTGCGCCTCTCTTAACATCTTAAAACAATTTGGATGTCGTGGTTACGACACGGTATGGATACAAAAGAACAGATGCGGCTTCTACGGGTGTTGGTCTCTAGTAAACACTCAGAGAAGCCCCGTCCATTTTTCCGTATCCATCAAGTGTCTCGTACAACTGCAGTGCGCAGTGTGATGTCTGCAATGCGAATCTCTTTGCTACATCAGATTCGTCTTCGAAATTAAAAGACACGAAAGCTATTGTGGTATGCAAAAACCACAAATAATGCCTTTCAAAAACACGTGTTCTCCTCCGGAATGCAACTTCCCATTTGTTACGTGATTCTTAGTTGTTGAGATGAAAAGCCACCGGTCAATTGTTATGTTACGGACAGAGACGCAGGGAACGAACAAGTCCCCTGGGCCCAGTGATACAAGTATATCATGCGGGAAATGTTACAACAGATGGGGCTGACCAGCAAAGCAACAGGTGACGACACTCCCTTATCAGTTTAGTTTCTCACGGCCACTCCAGGACAGTTCTATGTAGACATTTTAGAAAACGTTTTCATTAAGTGTGAAACTTCGCTTCTTCTCATCGTACTTGGTTATTTAAAAAAAACTACATCAGATGCAAAGGTTATTTATCGAAGAATTACGTCACTGAGGCTGTGTATAGGAAGTCGACGAATTTTTTTCAAATTTTCCCAGTACATGGAACCATAATCAGGCAACATGTGCAACAGATCAAGCTAGACTATTTGGCACGCAAATGTAATTTCCCTGTAAATATACCCAGTAGAGACACCAGCTTCTTTCTCTCTTTCCTTCCATCTTTTCCTTATTCCTTTCTTCTCTTTACTTTATGTGTCCTTCCTCTACATAATTGTTTCTTTCTTTTCTCTTTCTCTGTTATTACTTCTTTTTACGTGTTTGTTTCTTTTCTCTTTCCCTGTTATTACTTCATTTTATGTGTTTGTTTCAAATATTTTTGATACGTTCTTATCTGTTCCTTGAGGTACTTATCCCAAACTCTGTATGCATATCCTGTTTCTATCATGCCGCACCAAGTTGAATACAGATTACGACACGCTCATCCAATTTTCTTCAATCCATTTTAATCCACTTTTTACAAGTTCGTACAGCACATTAGGCTCTAAACTTGTTCATAAACAACGCCAGTGTCTCATTCTTTCACAGGACCAAATTTCACTGCACTGCAATAACACTGACATTCACCTCACGTTCAAAGGAAACCGTAGAGGCCGGTTCCGCGTACCATCTTGTTTATTTTTACACAAAAATGCTGTCAGGCCCTACCTGCAGCGACCTGGTATTGATTGGCGGACACCGCATAACTACAGCGCCCCGTTCACAACGGCACAAGTACGTCGTTGGAACGTTCCAACTTGCGGACTTGACTAAGGACGATGCCACACGAACGTTACGGCCTACGTGTTCAAAGACTCGGAGGCTTACTATAAAAACAGCACCGCCGCCTTACGCGAGCGCTAGAATTCTGTTCTTCTTACCGGAGAAAAGCAATATGCGTTTTAATGGTTCATCTCGGCTTTTCCAGATGATTTCTGGAAAAGTAGCTTACACAATCAGGTGTTTATTGGACCGTGCATCATTTTGATAACTGAAGAATAAAAAACAACTAGATGCCACTTGTTATTTTATTGTACTTCTTATAGGCTCAACATGTTTCGGGCATTACTATGCCCATCATCATGAGCTCGCGACTATGATGTTGATTACCACGTTGGTCTATCGTTCTTGGTTTGCTGTATGTTGGAGGTGAGGTGCAGTTAGGCTGGAGTGGTGTCCGGGCTGCAGGCTCAAGCACGTGCTTGAGCTTGCAGCCCGGACACTTTGATTGAGCCTGCAGCCCGGACACCACTCCAGCCTATCCGCACCTTACCTCCAACATACAGCAAACCAAGAACGATACGACCAATGTGGTAATCAACATCATAGTCGCGAGCTCATGATGATGGGCATAGTAATGCCCGAAACATGTTGAGCCTATAAGAAGTACAATAAAATAACAATTGGCATCTAGTTGGTTTTTTATTCTTCAGTTAGCTTACACAAGTCACAACGTCCTACCCAGCACACTTCCCGACCAGCCGTAGGCAGTAAGCATCTCATGCTGATGACGCTACGTAACTTCAAAAGTTGACATAGTACCGTAACATAAACGGATTAATAAACTCATAAATTAGATATGAAGTTGAAATTGCTGTGAATATTAATAGTAGGGTCTTCAGGGATTGACACCACGTATTTTGGTAGACAGGTCCCAGCGTTCCGGAGCAACCTACTGGCCGTACTTTGAGGCAGAAGTCGCTGCTCTAAAGTGCAGTCAATGCAACGGGGTACCTCTGAAATGTTGAATCCTACTGAACAAATGTTAGTAATTAACCAACTTAATGCATAAAATCTTGTTTTATAATAAGTTTATTATATGCCTCTACATAGTGCTCGAAACATGTAGAGGCATATAATAAACTTATTATAAAACAAGATTTTGTGCATTAAGTTGGTTAATTACTAAGACTATACTGAGATGCACAGTCAGCAAAACACCAAAACTACTGAACAAACTACACTGCGTCACACCACAGAAGACTGCAACCTTAAAACTCATGGTTTACCGCAGCAAATTCGATATAACGAGGTGCAACCTGCACAATTACGGCATTACCCAAAAGGCACACAGAATTTTCTAGAAATCCCGTGAAAGTGATCCGTTCATTCCTCACAGTTTTGGAATTCAGTGACAGAAACAGTGAGAGTTCACAGAAGTTGAACTGTACAAGTTACAAAGTTAAGGTTTTCCATGTACTTAATAGGCATACCACTGCAGAAGAAGTAACCAGTATTTCACCCTGCAAATCTTGTGTCGATAAATCTTGATTACCAGGCGTAATTTAAATTATGTGCAACACCAATACAAGAGAACAAACAGGCAAGCGGCAGAACTTTCCACAGTTACCCACAACACCTACCGGTACACACAAAAAAACTTTGCACAATTTACGGGATGCCACTCACATCCTGTAGTGTCATTTATATAAAACAAACTACTTTCCGTGCCTCCTTTTAACAAACCAAGATGTTTTGAATTAACAAAATTAATTGCAGTCTTCTAATGGAGAGGGACTATAAACATGGCACAACCTATAGCGACGGTGGCTTTGTTAGGGAATACGCCCAGAAATACAAGTACGATAAAGATATTCAAACTAAATTCCCCTCTCCTCGACAGCAATGCTGAATACGAAACGACTGGGTCTTATTGTGTAATGAATTGTAAATGAGTTTTACCAGAGTTGCATACGTGGTCAGGTAGCAGCGCCACAAAGCTCTGTGACAGAGATGTAACGCAAGAAGTATAGCCTATACCTGCGCGTCTGGTTCAGCTGTTTTGTTAATGCTTTCATGAACTACAATAAACATCAGTTTCCATAAAGCAGATATGAAGCTTCACCAAAACTTATGTTCAATGCGATTCAAACCCGTATAATATAGTCACATGTATGTGTCATTCATCGCGTGTATCAACTGTAACATGAGGTAAAAAAAATTTACAGTACATACAGTACGTCACCGACAACTGGAATACTAACATCGGCGATGGATACACACACTCTAAGACCAACTTCATCGGAAATGAAAGCGCCCCCTACGTATTGCGAAGGAAAATGCTAATGATTTACTAATAACACGTTCGCAAACAAAAAGTGGAAATTATTTGTGCATACCAAACAACGGATTATAAATAAAGATACAGAATATAACAAAATAATACACTGTGCAAATATTGTATTACAAGTTAAATTACTGGCAAATATTTATTTAAAATTCGATGTAAATGGAAGAATGAAATTAGCAAGATACAGATTTCATTTGAGATTACGGGGCAATAAAAATGTGAATTAGAAAAGTAATGAGGAGTAAAAAACAGTAATGGTAATAGTGATATTAAGTGTAAGAGTGGTTGTGGTGGTGGTAACAATAAAACAGGTGAACAGGCCAAGTAGAAGTAGGCACAGAAGTAAGAGGTAACAGTCCGTTCGCAACAATTTGAGTGTTTGGCGCATACAATCAGGCAGAGCAATGAAGTACGGACACTACTTCAGATTTTACTGTAACACTGGAGAATTGGCATGCCAAACTGGTATCTCTGGAATTACATGCAGACAGCTACGAACTCCCGAAAGTGACAAGTTATGATGATATGGCAGGATGAAACTAAATAACTTTACAATGCAGGAATTTTGTGATGCTGTAAGGGAGGATATAAATTCCGTTACCAAAATTCTAAGGGTTGAATCATCTCCTGTTTTCACTCAGTACAGCAATGACAGAAAATTACACCCTTCTCTAAATTGCATGAAATATGAAGTCATGTAATTTTTCCGAAAAAATGGTGGTTAGGACCTAATAAATACTGAACTTTAACTACCTCCATGCAGCAGAGTCCTTCTTAAGAAGATAATTCCTCAGTTAATTATCACAGACATAACGATGAAGCGTAACTGTGAGATTATATCCGACATACACACACGCATACCAAGTGGAAAGCAGTGGTAAGGTCGTCTTCATAAAATAAAACGGAACAATAATGCTAACACTAACGAATATACAGCACTATAAATCTCCGTCACAACCAGCTCTATGAACTGTTCGAACTCCTTCTTTAAGCCAAACATAAGTGTTTCATTCTTTTGGGTCCTGTCACATTTTCAAAAACAAAAGCGCTTCTCACACAAAAAAAAAAGTCTGAGGAACAGAAAATAATGTGTGAAAGATCGATTAATACCTCACAGTCAACACAGTACGTTTCTATTACAAAGACCAATCGGTCAAAGCCGTATAGAGAAATAACAATGTTTATGCTGAGAATTATACGAAATATAGGATATAAATACGCACAATATGTGAGCAAAATTCAGTTTCTGAATGTTAAGGTAGGTGTCTCACAAACACAGTGACCGCCGTGGTTTAAAGGGTCACACAAAGGGTTGAGGAAGAAAGTTGAGAAATACTGTATCAGGACCTCATAAATTAGTTGTTTAGTTCTAAATATATGAAGACTTAACGCGAGGTGTACTGCAGAAAACCTGGTGAAGTAGCAGCTTTTTTCAGAGGCACACAGACTTCAGACTCGACATACAAGTACCCTTACCCATATCCCTATTCATATTCATATTCTCGTGCTTATTTTTGGCATGCAGAATAAAAGAAATCCCACGACTGGAACAAAAATTTATAAACCAGTAGGTATGGCTACTTCTAACTTCGCTCTACTGAACATGTACATAGCCACTGAAAGATATCACGAATGGATTACAGAGTTCAGTTTATGTTCTCAAAACAACTGCCCTATATGTACGCACGGACAACAGTGCCGTTACAATTACTTACAAATCAATTCGAGGTGAGTGACCAACACGCTGCGACGCCGTAGGGAGGTCTCTCGCGGTCAATACTGCCTTGCATATTGTGTGTCACAACAAGGAACCTACCACTGCTTGGACAGCGGGTCTCTAATTAACGGAATGTTTATCAGCATCATTGCAAGCCTGCAAATAATACGCACTTTTTCACTAGAAAGAAAACATAGATCGCTATTACACCGGAACTTCTGGTGCAGTAGTTACGTTGGCTTTGTACTTTGAAGGTCGTTGGGTTTATTTACAGAAGCACTTTAAAATGTGTACATTATACAACATGGAAAGGTAGAGTAGTCAACGATTAAATGCAAAGCAATCAGAAGAAACCGGCTGTAACCTATTTCAAGTTACTATCCCCGCATTTGTTCTGATGTATATATACAGTTAACCTGCGATATAGCGCCATTCTTCACCCCAATTTGTGGCGGTACATAGAGTGTGGCAGTAAATCGAAATAATGTACAATTGGGAATTTTCTTCAAAGACTTTCATGGGCGCTAAGTGAAGGTGGCGCTACATCAGGGTTTGATTTACACGTTATTTAACGACATCTTAAGTATCTTATCACACACAACGTCAAACTATCGGATGACCTGTGAATAACAAATTATGAAAGATGTGAAACGAAGCGATCGTGGCCGAATGAATTATACCGGAATTCTACTGAAAACCCGAATAAAACTATGGAAATATGAACAGAATCATGTTTCCTGACCGACAATCGACCTGGGCACCTCTGGAAAACAAGCCAGAAGTGCCAATGATGCGGACAAATCGCTGTCATTTTTTTTCGAAAGATTAAGGAAAAACCAGGATAACCCTCAAAACAGCCGTTCTTATGACTGAGTTTCGTACCCGAGACCTCCAGAAAGCGAAGCAGGATTGCTAACAATTAATTCGTGAGTTTGCTTGTTGCGTAATAAACACATTTCCAGTTATTTTTAGATCCAAGTGCCGCGTCATATAGACTTCAGCCCCGAGTATACTGAAAATGAGCTGTTTCGTCACGGCTGTTCCCTGAGGTGAAGATGGATAAGTATGGTAACTGTGTCGACCATACAGGTGATATTAAATCACCCTGGATCGTATCCGACGCTCCGCGTTGCATAACCATGCGTCTAACAGGCTACGATACGGTCTGTAACGACACATTAATAGGCTAACTACAATACATCCATGCTGACACCAACGATTTATCCCAAATCTTAAAGATCGCATTTACTGTTACGTATTTTCCAAGCCGTGAGTCTTTCCAGACGGTGCCAACAGTAGACACAGAACTGCACTTATCCGGATTAATTGGGACGGCAAGCCATACGACAGTGACTTTCATTTCCATGACATTCGCTCTCCCTTTGAATGTTCCTACGCAACAGACGGTAGTTATTCCTTTGTTGCTCTGAGTACTGCACTCTAACAGTTGAATATGCAATTACTTAAGATTGCAAGCCTCTCTACTCTGTCCAATAAAACATCCAGCCACACGCCAAAAGCCTACGGCAAACAACTGCACCATGCAAATTTCCGGACCTAGAAATATATATTCCTCTGTGTGTACGTATGTATGTGTGTGTGTGTGTGTGTGTCTGTGTGTGTAGCTTACCCAGTAATATTTGTATTTTCACATAGTACAATGTTTCGCAAAGTGTCCAATAAAACATCCAGCCACACGCCAATAGCCTACGGCAAACAACTGCACCATGCAAATGCCCGAACCTAGAAATATATATTCCTCTGTGTGTGTGCGTGCGTGTGTGTGTGAGTGTGTACGTGTGTGTAGCTGACCCAGTAGTATTTCTGTTTTCACATAGTATAATGATTTGCAAAAATAATAAAACTACTTTTCCCGAGCATATCAACATTTTATGTACGAAAATAAGCAAAAAGGGCTTGTGAAAATTGTATGGCTTCATGATAAGTGTAAGTTGTGACAATTCAGTCAGAACGACTGCGCAATAAACAGCCTCGAATAACGTGATACCGTCTTCCAACGCGCAGTGCGAGTGGCAGTAACTAACACTGAGAGTAAACTGTTAAAATAATTTAGATATTCAGAGGACAGTGCAGCAGACAGTCAACTAGTACGCCAAATACCTATTGCTGTGAATACAGTATTAAGACTCCTGATGATGGACCGTAATCCTGTCCGAAACATGTAGAGTTCTTAACCAAATATAGCTGAGAAATAGGGCATATCATTGACTTTTATTACAAGAATGTTAAAATAACTTCTGCCTTTTACACAGCTGGTCGGACCGGCCCTGAGCCCTCGTCTGCTTATCAGAAAGCTGAAGGCCGAAATTAATGGCTGGGGTGGTAAATCAGATGCAGAACACGTAACTGCCTCAAGACAAAGTTCGCTGCAGCAATCCCTTAGCACGCCACGGCGGCTTGTGGTGTGAGGGCAGTGAGAAGCTCCGTGCTCCTGCGGCAACTTCTCCTGCACCTGTGCGAGGTGTGAGGCCTAACATTGACGGTTCGTTTCATTCACGGCGATATGTTACAACATGCTACGGTGCCGAGAAATATGACTTACCAGTCCTTGAAAAACAAAAATACACGCTCAACCGCACATTTGTTCCGGGAACACCAGTCTTTTGTGACTCTTTGCTGCTTTCCAGCACTTAAAACCTTTGTACTATGTTTCACATATAACTTCCCATACGATAATATACGAACCAAAGTACGGATCGTTAATAAAAGAAAAGATTTGGCCTTGACGGCGTGGGTATTTGCGCCTTATTATCAGGTAATGCATGCAAAAAAAAATCCGTCAAGAATACGTATCGTTCACTCTCTACCTTTTGCCATTCGTTAGGGTGCTCCGTTTATGTACAATCCTAGAGTAATTTTACGCGAAGCTGTAACCAGAACACCGAAAATTCTGTTGCATAACACATTTCACTCGCCATCACAATACTGAACTCTAGTTAAACATGTTTTAAAAGGGAATACATCGGCTACTGGCCATAAAACGCCTAACGATCTAACTTCAGCCAGCGCAACCACTACCCCCGCAACCATCATGAAAAACAAACCTCAACTACGCAAGTGAAAGGCAGATTACAAACAAAATCCGTCACGCAAAGGCACTTTAGACTGACGCGGATTACATTAAAAAAATTGAGGTGCGGTCTGGATCCAGTGGAATCGAGGTACGGCAAAGTAGCAGGTTGTGGTCAAAATAAGAAATTTCGAATTCTATAAATGGTACAGAATATGTTGACCAACTAACAGAATACAGCATCTCTAACACCCTGTTCACTGGAGTATGTTCTAAAAGAAATAAATACAGAATATCGATTTATATGCAGGTGTTTCTGACAGTCTATCTCAAAGTGATAACGGAACGCGAATATCTGTTAACGTAATCTTCTCAACTAAGCCCTAGAAACACATAGCGTATCACACAGTTGTTCGCGAAATATTTTCTGTGGCCTACAGTTTTACCAACATTGGCCACACAATCATTATGTTAAGCCACGGAGATCTCCCCCAGGGTCTCCGACTCGCTGCTCATAAGCAGCATTCTTTCAATATCAACCGTTCAGTCAATAACTAAATTACCTACATAACCGTGACCGTGTCGCGCTGGAACTATTATTATTATTATTATGACTACTACTACTACTACTACTGCTGCTACCACCACCACCACTGCCAGGACCTACTACTTAGCCAATAAGGTAAAGTTGTCCTTACACACACCGTGAAGGCATACAGGGGAGTGGAAGTAGTACAACTACACTCATTCTTAAATCCGGCATTAGATGATGAGTGATCAGCCTCACGTCCTGGCAACTTTATCCTCGTAAAAGAGCCCGCGGCACCCATTAATTACGAAGGAGGCTGATTGAGCCATGGAGCTGGTCTGAACGTTTTGGAGAAGAGATAAATCCCTTGCCCATGCCGGCACTCGAACTCGATCTACCATGACGTAGCATAGCCACTATACTGCCTACCTCATATATGGAATTGGTTCGTCCTTGAAAAGCTGAACCACCTGGCCGATAAATTTCCTATTCTTACGGAACTCATTTTGTTTTTTTTTTTTTTTAATTCTGTAATAGAAACTTGTTCTAAGCCAGGTCAATCCAGTTACTTATCATCTGTGTGTTGTTCTAATATCCATTGTAATATCTTTCCACCTACAGCTTGTCTGGCAAGTGGTCTCTGCAGGCGTTTTTCGTCTCACCTTAACAACGCTCATATAAGGAATATATATCGTGAATATTCCTCAAGGCATTTTCTCCAAAACTATCTTTCATTCCGTACAGCGACTTCAGTTCCGAGCTGCCTGCTTCTTTCTAAGTGGGAGGGTACTAACCCGTTGTCGAGGTAAGATTCTTGTAACCTTCAACATTTTGAATTGAAGACATAAAGCGAGATATTGCCCTTCCTTTAACTGATCGAAGAGAATTTCCTTACAAACAAGCGGTGTTAAGGGAAGTTGATAGTATGAGACATTAACCAGAGAACCAACCGCCATGACAAGTATGAAAAGCATTATATAGCTAGGGTCTCCTGACCTTTATTTCTGCATTCGTTGACTGGATATCATGATCGAGTAATTAATATACGCCAGTAAGTCTCCCGCCCTTCTGGTTTATTTTAACAGTTCCACAGCCATTTCAGCAACGCAAATGCCATGCCTTTCTCTATATCCGAATGACCCTCCTTTCAACTGCCTACTTATGTACAGGGTTTAAGGCACTTTAATAACAAACGTGTTATGAGTTAACAGACATGAATTAACATGTAGTGGACAAGTTAGCTTCTATGTTTATTGTGGTACACCGAATATTTGTGCGTTGATATGTACCAACGCTGTGTCAGCTGCTTAGGTCATGTAGATTGGAATACGAAATGGGTTGAACATGAACAGCGGAATGGAGTCGACCTGTTTTTCTGTATAGGCCCACAACGAAACAAGATCGGTAAATCAAATATTTGAAACCAACGTCACAGATAGGCTTATTAGAGCCGAGGTTCTCACAGAGATGACTATTTGGAATACCGCTTTATGGAACCTGATGCGGTGAAGTTTGGTAGACATGCACGAATTTTGGGAAGAAGCGTGCTGCCTCCACATTTAGGGGAGGGCAGTGTAGGCGTTTTTCTGTCGTAAAGACGAAGGCAGAACATTCAACCGAAATGGTGCTACTTATTTACCAAACCATGCGGCGTTACATCCCAGAATACCATAATCCTGAGCTTATAGTTGCTAATGAAAATGTGTAAATGATATCTTAGGTGTAGCGTGGTTCCCTTCAGACCCTCTCGCGTTAATACAAACCCAATTTCGGGTATTAAAACTCGTCAACGCGATCGAGGCCCGGAGGAGCGAGTCACGACGATATAACTAAACAAGTGCATGTTTTTGCTCAAACGAGACGTCTTGGCATGATAAACGTATATGATGAAGATAAAACGTCACAACGTTACCTATCTTTATCGTTGCACCGTGCATTTCGTAGAGTCATTTAATTAGCACACCAACTAATGTGCATACATAACATTTTTTACATCAAAACATTTAAAATCGCTCCAACATGTTTCGATCCTAAGATCATCTCCAGGGAGCTACACTGTTCCTTGCTAAAGTAACATTTAAAAAACACCCATTTCTTGTTAAACCATATTGCTGCATTTGTCTTTAATAACTTTAGCTTGGCATTCTTGCAATTGTTAAGTTTTGCCTGTTGGGCATTAACTATCTTTATCGTTGCACCGTGCATTTGGTAGAGTCATTTAATTAGCACCCCAACTAATATACATACATAATTTTTTTTACATCAAAACATTTAAAATCGCTCCAACATGTTTCGATCCTAAGATCATCTCCAGGGAGCTACAATGTTCCTTGCTAAAGTCACATTTTTTAAAATGTGACTTTAGCAAGGAACATTGTAGCTCCCTGGAGATGATCTTAGGATCGAAACATGTTGGAGCGATTTTAAATGTTTTAATGTAAAAAATTTTATGCATGTGTATTAGTTGGTGTGCTAATTAAACGTCACAACGTTACGTTAAATTTCGGGTTAAGGTTTCTGGTCTGTACTTCATCGGAATAAATGTGTTGGCAAAAGCACGTAAGGAACGAAGGTGGGAACAATTTAAACTAACTCCCCAATAAAATTAAACCTGTATTAGTCACGTACATACCTGTCATAAAACAAACCTTTCGTACAGCAGGTTAAAATACATGATTTCTAAAAAAAAAAAAAATAATTCTGCTGCAGACTATGGATGACTCACGTTTGAATCCTCTACATGGAATAGCACCTATCACGTGTCACGCAATCTGTCGCTAATGAGAAATATAAAGAGGATGACCGTGCTTCCTAGAACCAACCATCCCACAAAGAGACAAGCAGACTCTACTACAATGTGTATTGAACTGTACAATGAAAACAAGCGACAGCGAGAAATTGTGACGTCAGCAAAATCAATTATACGACTAACGAGCACCATCTTGTTGCTAAAACCGTTCCTCTTCCAGCAATGCACATGATACATGTGGACGCTTTCCGAGTAAATTTGTTCCGATGTAACCAATAAACGCATGTAAAATGGAGTTTCAAAGATGTAAGAAAACAAACCATCTGATGCCAAGAAATTTAAAGAAATTTATTCTGACTTGGATGTACCCAAGAAACGTCGGAAGTACAATGGTACACACCAAGCCTTTACGTGGTAATAACCATCGACACCTACCGTGGCACCAAGGCTAGTATCCCCGTGTAGAAGACATCGGTGTCAAGTGCCTCTAGCCAGGACGCGACACCTCCCTTCATGTGGGCTTCTGTTTTAAATCACTTTCCAGCCAGGTGTTTCTTAGGGGCTCCGAACAGATGGTAATCAATGGGCCCATACTGCAATCCGGTTTTACAACTGTTTACGGCGCTACGACTGAGCGGTTACGGACCACCCTCCCCACAGTCCTTGGGCCCCTTAATAAAAAACTGGTTGGCAAGCGATTTGCAGCAGACGTCGACGTGAAGCGAGCTGTGGCCTACTGGCTACAGACACTCAACACAGATGTCTTCTACGTCGGAATACAAGCCGTACTGCCATGGTGCGACACATGTTTAAATGTCAATGATATCTATGTGGAGGTCCGATGTGTACCATGTATTAACCATGCGCCATGTATTCATGGAAGTCGAAATAAAGATGAGCGCTTTACTTTGTTTTCTGGAACTAGCTTACGTAAGGACAGAGCAGAGCGCCCTTCGAAGAACCCGTTCAGTGCGCACAGCGATACTAATTATATATAGGTAAAATTCGGGATAGCGTAGTCGGTATAGCGACTTGCTACGGGCTAGACGGTTCGGCGATCGCATCCCGGTGGGGAGCGAGTTTTTCCGCACCAGTCCAGACCGGCCCTTAGGCCCACCCAGCCTCCTATACAATGAGTACCGGGTCTCTTTGCAGGCGCCAAAGCGGCCGGGGCGTGGCGTTGACCACCCACCTCATCTAGCGCCAAGATTAAAGAAAGAGTAGAGCTATACGTCTACTCCCCTTCTGGGCCTTCGTGGCCTGTCCTAGGGCGAACTTTACCTTTCAAATTCACCCCGTAAAATGCCACTGGGGCCGCAGGGGGAGGTGGATGTATAGCTCTACTCACAACCCCGGTGTTAGACGGAAGTGGATGGTCAACGCCACACCCTTGCTACTAATATACACCTGGGATAATGACATAATTGTAAGTAAAACTGAACTCCGTGGCCTTAGTCCGCACGCGAACTATACCGACAGAGCGGCCGCCGCCGGTCGGCGAAGTTACTGCCAACTTTTGCGGATACAGGGGTGTCACGTGGTCAGCGCAACGGGTCCCCCACAGCCGTTAATCTCTGTTTTCTAGACCTGGAGCCGCTACTTTTTTCATTCAAGTAGCTCCTCAATTGACCTCACGAGGCTCACGAGGC
>Ga0123354_10008183_pt1 | contig 15875 bp, 14 predicted proteins | sample TergutLab28metaG_2_FD_97872 | JGI IMG/M metagenome (GOLD analysis project Ga0123354, IMG submission 97872) | Labiotermes labralis P4 segment gut microbial communities from Petit-Saut dam, French Guiana - Lab288 P4 | ecosystem: Host-associated > Arthropoda: Insects > Digestive system > Gut ...
CAATTGACTCAGTTTTGGCAAATTCCAAGACACAGAACGCTTTCTTATTCACTATGAACGCCATTTTTCGTCACAACTACCCCCTAGCGGTGGAACCTGCAAGTACGCCAAGGCCCCTAGTACCAAAAAAAACTTGGAGAGATTCTCTACCTATTGATATGCTCCTTTCTGCCGTGTCTGTCTTGGTTGTTGCGCAGTCGAGTTCGGAAATCCCGGAGGGACTTATGAATAATCCTGTATATATTACAACCCAAGGCGCGCGCACGCACACACACATACACACACACACACACGTCGAGGCCACGAACCCCCTACTTCACTTCAGTCCCGAGCTCTGTACTTCCCATATTTTGCTGTTCTAACGTGCAGCCATATCATCCCTGCAATGTGCATGGCGATAGCAACGTGATGAACTTCGCTAGCAGCAACAACTCTTTGGCTTTAACATGGTCAGGAGAGGAGCTGAAGGGAGAACTTGCGAACTAAGCCGTCCTAAGGAACTGCCGACTGTAGATACGGATAAATGAAAGGCCTGAAAGATGCTTACATGCTGACCTCAACAGTGTAGTTGAACGTGCTATTTACATCACGACACATCTTGTGTGGTGAATTACTTCGAAACTTCTGTGTAAATCTTGCCCTAAAATATTAATACATTTCTTAATAGCAAAAAAATTATATTTATATATTTTAAACTATGGGTTTTCATGATTCATATTTTATATCTGTGCGCTGGTTCTGTTACTTCTGTATTGTAATTTTATACTTTTGAAGGTATCCATCCTTTGTATTTTACCTCCCTGAAGATGGCCACAAATTTGGCCGAAATATGTAAGAAGTCAGGGTGTCTGTTAATCAGTTTCATTGTACTTGTATAATTAAATATATTTGTTGGTAGTGCTATTAAATATGTATTATATATATATATATACATTTAAATTCCTATTGACAGTACTGTCATTCAAAGGCGCGTGTTGAATGTATGTTTAAACTAGAAACAGATTCTATTAAGGTCTCCCCCCATGTTTAAATCTAGAAACAGAAAAGCACCATCGACACATTGTTAAGTGAGATTGCTATCGTGTAGGTTTTGACGTCGTGTAGTCTCGTGCAAAGTTACCAGCATCTTAAGTTGCGGCCTCTGTCCTCAGACCTGAATCTTCATAGCTGCTGCCTTCAGAACTTCACGTATCATGGGAATTGTCTCTTTATACTGATATTTGATTACTGCGAACTGTGCCACTCGCAGGTCAGTGCAACTACCCTCTAAATAGGCCGCATATCAAGTAGCTGGCTGTCCTGCAGATGACGTTTTGTGTCGTTGATTTGTGGTGTCTTGAGAGCTCTCCGCCATCCTCGGAAGTCATAAGCGTGTTCCTTTATTGTCCGCTGTAAGACGAAACCTGTTTCCTGTTGGAGTTGTTCGTATCAATATTAGCTGTTTCAATTTTGACTTTTTAGTGGCCCCTGCATCATCCGAGTGGCCTCTTTTTTTTTTTAAGTTCTTCCAACTAGAGAGTTCTACGCGTAACTCTTCGCTTGTGTGCTACGTATCCTGCCCATCTAATTATATTGTGTTAATCACCTTCGTAATGTTTGGTGAGTAGCTAAAATTATGAAGCACCTCAATCATTACGTAATTATCTTCACTTCGTATTTTTTTCCTTTTTATTATGCCCAAACATCACTCTGCAGTGTTTGTTCCAACAGAGAAACTTCACATAAAGACGTACTGCGTAATTTTAGTGAGCAAGGAGACTTATTTCAGTGTTTTTCACGTATCTTCACAGATGGCATTATAGGCATAATTACTGACTTACCTTGATCTTATAAAAAGTGCGGAAGGTCTATTTGCTGTCCACGCCATGAAGGCGTACAGGGAGAGTAGAGGTATAACTTCGCTTTTTCTTTACCTCTGTTCTAGATGGAAGTGAGTTGTCAATTTCGTCCCCCGGCCTATTTAAACACGGGAAAGAACCTCTGTATGTATTGAATTGGGTATCTAGTGGGCCTGAGAACCAATTCGAATGTTTTGGAGAATTCTCTTTGATTTGTCAGGATTTTAGCTCCAGATCGTTCAGCCCGTAGCGTATTCACCATACTGTTAGCCTAGTCACCATACTGTTAGCCTAGTCACCGTACTGTTAGCCTAGTCACCGTACTGTCTACGCCATCCTCGCTCACTTTAAGCCTATAATAGGCAAAACCTGCTTAGATGTCTCAATATTATATGGAATTTGTTGGAAGAGGACTAAACGCATATTTTACTTCAAGTCTTTTAAAGAATGCTTGTTTTATTCTGTCATATGAGATCCTGTTTTTACGTATAGGCCTTGCTAGCAAAATTGTGATTGTGGACAGTTTGACGTACTGTATATAACAAAACTATGCCATTCTTGTCTGTTTTGCTGTCCGTCAGAGTACTGTGGTGAGAAAACTGACACCAAGTAAGTTTTAAAGAACTAAAATATCAGACAAGTATCGGATGGCTGATAGTAGGTTCAGCATAAAATGATCCGTACCGTTGCTGCTTTTCAAACATGTTTCACACATATAGGTACGCCGTCGGTTAGCAGTTAGAGGAACAGTATTTAAATGCCTCTGCTTACTCTAACTGTCTCTCTGACGTCACGGGACACACGACAGAGCGCGGTTACGATTTGAAAGCACATATGAATCAAATGTAATACAGTTACGGCGAAATCTTATTTTTTAAAGTTTTGAACATGTTCAATGCAAACTGGACTGCTTGAGTGTCGCAAGCCCGATTAGTGTGAATACTCTATCAAAATGCCCGACCGTGGTGAACGTACCGATATTGTGAATGAAGATTTTTTGTAAAGAAACAAAGCAAGATACTACTGATCGCATTGGCCGCGCGGTCTAAGGCGAGGGTCTGCGTCCGCTTGCGTGCTGGGATTGCGGGCTCGAATTCCACCAGGGACATATATATCTGCTTCTTGTGGGTGATGTGTGTTGTCAGGTAGAGGTCTCTTCGTCGGGTTTGTCAGTCGTCCAGAGGAGCCCTACCGAATGTGGTGTGTCTGAGTGTAATCGTAAAGTCTAGATAATGAGGCCCTGGAAAACTAGGTGATGTGGCACCGTGAAAAGCGAGATACTACGCTGATTTTAAAATAACAGTTGTGTCTCAAAAATTTGGCGCCAAATGGTAACAATACGCATCACCTGCTGTAACTTTAACAAATTATCTTTCCTGCGCAGTTTTGTAATTCTAGTTCATACGATTCTCACAATAAACAGCGGTTATTTTCCTCTAGAGGATTAACCGGTTGATTACGTTTGGTGTGGATCAACTTTTTCTCTCTTTGACGTAGAGACTCAATTTTTATGTGTAATATAGATGAACGACACTTAGAGGAATTATGGGTTCCTTGTTACACTTTCAAATCAAAGGCACGCAAGTCATTGAGATCTGCATTTAGAATCGTCAGGGCTGAATCTCCATCCCAAGGCGTACACAATGACCTGAAGGCTAAGGGCTTCAAAGCCAATTTAGTTCGACAATTGAACATTTGGGCAAAGGTACGGGCATCTCTTTACAGCATCTTAGCACGCTTACTAGCTACCTTCACAAAGGATGGGAAATATCAGGGCATATTAAAACCATCTAAATGGAATACGATGTGAAAGTCCACCACACCTGTCCAGGAAAGACATCACGCAGTGCTGTAACTGCCAGGGCCTTGACCATATATCGGCTTATTGCACTATGCCGCTCAGGTGTCTGTCTAGTCAGTGGTGAGCAGTCGCGTAGCGCGACTTAACTCAAACGGGTAGCGGAAACAGAGATTGAGGTAAACCGAACATAACAAATATCTAGGCCAGTGTTTAAGCGCGCTCGTAAAATTGCGAAAAGCGAGCATCAACTTCGTCTTGTCTATCTGTCTGTCTGCGCATCCATCTGTCCGTTTGTCTCTGTGTCTCTCCGTGGACATGGCACAACTCGGCTCCCACTGGATGGATTTTCATTTAATTTTGTATGTTAGAATTTTTAGAAAATCTGTCTAAAAATTCAAGTTTCGTTAAAATCTAACAAAAATAACGTGCATTTTACATGAAGACCTATACACATTTATGATAATATCTCGCTGAATTCTTCTTAGAATAAGAAATATTTTAGAAACATTGTACCGAAAAACAAAATACAGATTTTAGGTTCAATAAATTTTTCCGAAAATCTTGCAATTTGTGAGATAATATTGTTGAGCCAGACAGGCCACAGATGACGGTAAAACACTGCGCATGCGCATTGCTTGCTGTAAAGCGTATTTTAATTAGTAACTCGTATCCTGAAAAGGTTTGTATACAAAACCACCGCACTCGACACAACATTGAGACTTACAAATTGATTTTAATTTATTTTTCACCATTTTTGCGATATGACAAAAGTCGTGTACATTTTTATCTTGTTTTTAACACTTTTGTATTGAAACACTTGAAGACGATCTGTTCCTGATCGAAACATGTAGTTTCTTGAAAGAATAATAAAGGATTTTGTCTGACGGACGGAAATTATGTTTGCCTGCGTATGGCTATATATACACGCTCATAATATGTAATATTTATTGCTCGTCCACGGTAAGAGTGGTTACGCGAACGCGCCTCAATTTTCGTTATAAGTGCATTGCCTATCTTGTTTTTAATAAAGGTTTCAGGGCATACTTTGGAATTTGTAACGTACTTTGCAGTTCTTTGACTTTTAGGCATATATGTCGATGACGTAATCGAAGAAGGTGGTTTGACATCGGCCTGTTTATTCTGTTCTTCAGTAGAGAGCAGGTTATGATCTCTCAGGCTCTACTCAATTCTCTTTATCTTTCCAAAAATTAGAATTGTGAGGAAAATATACGAGCAACGGTGTTTCAAAGACACTTTTCAGCTTTGTTGATTTTATGTAGGCCGTCGAAACATGCTGAAGGCCAGGTAGGCTTTTCCTTAGGGCATAAAAGACATGAGGAGCAAAACCTGTTGATCGTCTCACTACAATCGCATAAACATGCTACATTTTATAAAGCTGCGATTTAAAATGCTCAGCAAAGTTTTCACCCACCGTCCGTACAGCGTTTGTGAATGTGACCGTCTGTCTTTGTTTTTCCTCTTTGAATAACTATTCTTTATCGTCAGATGACAGAGTAGCGAAAGAGTTTTTGAGAGATTCGATTGCTCACTTCCCTTCCCTTCACGCACACACGGGTACCTGAATTTTAAACTGGTTGTGGAACACGAAAACAAGTGTCCATTGGGTATGGCGCGTGGAGATACAGTTGTGTCCCTCTTCCCTCGCGACACATCCTTCACTATACCAGCATGAGTTTTAGCTAAATACGATGTCCTTAAACTCAGCATACATAGTAGTCAGCACTCTTAAAACAGCTGCAATAAAGTGACTAAACAACTCAACAGCACTAAAACATCTATAACCTCCTTGCAAACGAAGTAGAAAATTAGAAGGAGTCGTAAACGGAGCGTCCCCCAGCATCGCACATGCGCGTAAGGTATTGTAATTACTGGACGCCATTGTCTTTCAACAGCCCCATGTCGCAACTGGAAAATACCAAGGGTGATTGAAGAAAGGGGCAACACGAATGTCCCGGACAATAAAAGAGTGGAAATTTAAGAGTTGGTACGGTATAAATGCTAAACTACAAATGTAATTTAGGAAAATTTTAAAGGAAGCGACGCTTCCGTCATCTATACGGATCGAACGCTTCTGCTGGTGAGGGCCGAATTAATCAATATACCACCAACACAAGCACACTGCACTTTACACCAAAACGCTGTAATTGCACAGTCATGGTGCGCGTGAACCAACATTCAGTCGATCAGAGGGCCTACGGATGCATGTGCGCAGAGAAGCAACGTTACGTAGGTCTACGGCAACACCAACGACAGATGCATACCACGTGTGGACGCCCGACTTAAAACAGTATGATCCAACTTGGCACATTCTTCGCGGTATGGTAGCAAGCAGGTGTCACCTGCGCGGCTGCTCTTTGCGATCGGTTCTTACATATATATATATATATATATATATATATATACATAATCGTCGAGAGTTCTAGGCTAAGCGTGCATATTCGACCATTCATCCGTACCGGATAAGATGTCTTCATGTAAAAATGATTCCAGAAATTAATATTCTGTGTCCGTGTGGATGTCATTCTCATTCTTCAGAGGGTTAGTATCTGAGTCCTCCAATGCCGTATCTCACCTGGTTGTTTCACCGTATAATCAACGTGATACGTTATTGTCGTGGTCTGGTATAAGACATTCTTTGGGTTTTGGTCGAAGAAGGAGCGAACAGAGCTGGCGGGTAGACCCGCTGCACACGTTAGGTGGTAAGAGCAAGATATTGTATTTCTTCGTCCAATCTACGCTGTACGCATACAGGTTACTCGCTCCTAGCTTTCCGATTGGAAATTACACCAGCCAAAAATAACACGATCTCTAGTCTGTAACTTTTTGGCGGTTATAGTGCCTCTTGCGAGGGAGAGGGTGCGCGCGAAAGTAGGCAAGTGTTCAGCGCTAAGGTAGCTAAATGACTTCTGCAGTTAAGAAAATATTTGCTGTCGGTGCGGTCAAGCCAAGCTGAATTATACAGTATGCTACATTCTTTCTAATGCAGACGTAAAATGTGTTTGGCACTGATAGGCCATTTGACAGCCAGCGTAAATCGACCCACGACGTTCTATTTGCAAGCCGCCATTGCAGTAGCATCCTTATTGCCCATATGCCCAGCGCGTGGTTCAGGCCTTCATTTACGTGTGCGTGACTGGCAGCCGCCCATTCTGGCGATCATGGAGATGATTCGAGGGTTGGCTGTTGTGACTGATATCAGCTTACTATAGCTCGCCATTTTACAATCCGCAATTTTATTCATATGAATCATAAAGGAGCAGGGACTGTAAGACAAACATTTAATTAGTGGCGTAGAACGCGGAAAACGTTTTGTAATGCGGTTGCGGTTGTAACCATAAATACCTACAGTGTAGACAAAGTTACCAGTAATGAGTGGATAGTGAATAAAAAGATAGTAAAATTAGTACGGAGAATATATGTGAAGAAAGTAGCACACACACACGCACACACACACACACACACACACATACACACACACACATATACACATAAGTATATATCAGTGTAAAGAGGGGTAGGATGATAGAGGATTGGCACTTCAGCTCCACTACGACATCCTTTGCGCTTCTTATGGAGTTAATTACCTTCTTATATTTGATTTTCGGCACTAGATGTAATTGTAGGTTTTTCGTGATTCCCAGTCGCTTTACCTGCTGGGAAAACCCCCCCGTTCCGGTTGTCTGGGCCCTATAACCGATCCTGAGGCTGTGGCTACGAGAAATATTTTCTTCACCATGAAAACTGAACGCCAATTCTCCGATCATGCACCCTTAATCTGATCACTACACTAACATAACTACCTGATTGAGAGTACCGTTTATCAACATAAAGTTAAAAATACAGCGTAGTCCTATATCTATGTAAGAGGTGTACTGAAAAATTGAACGTCTGCCGTTGTTTCAATTCATCAAGTAATATCTAGATTTTCCATTTCAGAAGTCTTAATAATTGTTATTCTTTAAATAAATTTTTTGTACATTTGACTGTACTACTTAAATACTAGTAGAAGACCGATCGGTCACGACTTATACCTATGCAGTATGTTTCCAGCACAGAAAAACAAACATCATTAGCCGAGGAAATTTCGAACTCGCGATTCTAGCGCTCGGGGTGTTCGAGAGAGTGGGCCATTGCAATGGGTACACAAGTTTCGCTGTATTATACCAGGTGAACACATGAAATGTAACCTGAAAACTCAGGATTGAAAACTAAATGTATACATCTAGGTAATTTATTTTGAAATTGTACTGCTTGGTTCTTCAAGTTCTTCCACCATTGGCACCATCACCACATTTGTGTTAAATGACTTCTGAAGTGCAGAAACGTAAGGGTGTGTCCTGGTATGGCGAAACGAAATCTGTGGTTACAGCGGGAAGCGAATTTCAGTCAGAGTTCTCTAGGGAACCGTAACTGAAAAGGTCCTTCTGCAAGTGACGTAATTTCATTGAAGCTGGCTATACTTTTAAAAGGAAATCTTCGGTAAACGATCAGTTAGTGAAACTGAAATGAGTGAAAACTAAATGGTTTTTGTGCGCAGATCAAGAAATTCAACAAGACAGACTACCAGAAAATTAAGCATGCCATAATTGGCGGTGCAAAAAAAATTTTTGGGAGCTTTTTTTTTTGTATTTGAAAGTTACAAATACCAATTGTTGTAACATGCTAATATAGAATATTGCGCTCATATTGTTATGACATGGCATTCTTTCACGTTGCTCCGATTTTGGTATAAGAAGAGACGAATGACGTGCTGTTCTATCAAGACGGAGATCCTTAACTTTTACATTTTGCAGTTAAGGTGCGACTTTTTTTATAAATTTTCCGCGGAATTGGGTTGGTCTGTTTGGCCCTACCATTTGGCGCTCCATTCTCCTGACCTTACATCAACAGTTTTCTCTTCTGAGGTATATAAAGGATACTTTTACGTCTCATCGTTGCCCACTATTTTGCCGGAGATTTCGTGCGGGATGTGATACGCTACGGCTACCGTAAACACCAGCCGTGTTTAAGAATGTCTGGACTGAAATCGAATGTGGTCTAGGAAGTCTGCCGGGCTACTCGCCATGCACTTATTGAACATAAGTTGTAAACTGTTAGGCTAAATGTACTCGTAGGTCACCAAAACTGATCATGTGACGTACCCAAAGACGTCTGTGCTTCCTACTTTTTGAGTAACATTACATTAAACTCGTTTGCATTTCATGTGTTCAGTTCGCTCCGCATCATTGGTCTTCCCGATCTTCAAAATGTGTGTCCCTACTTAACTTAAGTGCGCTCATTGCCTTCTGGCTAGTTTCTCATTAGGCATTCCGTCTTTCGACAGGTCCATAGCTTCTTCCAAAGCGATTTCTCTACAGAGTGTGATGTAAAACTTCCTTTTTCAATTTCCGCTACCTTCTCCTTTCCTTGAAGTCATCCAGTAGCTACTTAGATCTTCTTCCTCGTCTTCCCGTTACTTCTTCCTTCCATCTTTCCTCCAATAACGTGATGTGGAAGGCAGTTCTTGCACAAAATGTGATCAGTACAGTTAGCCTTCCTTCTTTTTATTTTACATACTACGAGTATATTCCGTTCCTCCTTGACTCTATTACATTCTTCACACGATCGGTCCAACTGATCTTCTCCATCCTTCTCTAGCACCACATTTCAAAACTGTCCAGGTATTTCTGATCGGCGTTCCGAAGTGTCGAATTTTCAGTACCATTCAAACCCATGCACTGAACGTAACACTTCAGTAATTTATGCTTTAAATTCAATCCAGTTTTCTGGCGTAAAGAATCTTTTTCTTCTTGAATGCCGCTTTTGCCATGAAAATCTGGATTTTATTTCATGTATACATCTTGCATCATTTGTTGTCATGCTACCCAATTATTAAAAATATTCCACATTCTCTGGCTGTTTTTGATCTATCATAATATGTGTAGGGGTTGTTTGCTTCAAGATTCTTATTACCTCATGTTTTTCCACATTCATTGTCATTCCTTAGCTTCCTCCACCTTCAGTTAGTCTATGTGTCATACCCAGTAGAACCGTTTTGTCCTTAGCCAGTAACACAAGTAAATCTGCATATTTCACAGTGCGAATGACTTGTCCCATTTTTGAAGTCTCCATCCCTTCAAGAGCTTCCTTGGTAAATTGTTCGCTGTATAATCTGAATAGATTTGAGCTGGCCGTATAAACGTCTATCTAATAGAAGATGGGCAGGTAAGGAGTTCTGTGTAATAAACAAATTCGGAGACAGGTTAACGCATATACATGACAGTAGTTATTAAATGCTTAGAAGATAGGTGTGTGTTCCAGGAGAGTGCTTGAACGCGGTGATCGTGACGAGATGACTGGCTTCTCTGAGTAGATCTTGCAGGAATTCGACAGGCTTTGAGGTCGGGACCCCGCCTCCTGCTGTTCACATTTCAAGCCCAATCAGTGGCACATGTTACTGTCAGTGAGAATCTCTTATGGTCACTTTATGGTTACTGCGTTTCGTCTTTTTTGTGCAGCTCATAGAAAGGACAGGTGTCATATATTCCTCACAGCCATGAGGTGGGCATATTTATATTTAGATGGGCTATGAGGAAGATAATATAGTGCACCTACAGCATCATAGGTCATCAATAACTAGTGTTCCTTTTGCATATTGAAGTCTTTTGGATGTTACACTGCGTCGACTGGTAATAGTTACCAACGATTGTCGGCTGTGTTACCTCTGAAGATGGAGGCAGTAAACACCCCCGAAACGTCGGGAACTGTGTACCAATCGACACGGCTTAATATGACGTAATATTGGAATTTTCATGAACAGCATTGTGAGAATATTAAATCTCGCTCTGTTTTTGTTTGTATATGCCCTTCTGCTCGCACTGGTACTGTACAAGCTGTGTTCTAACGAAGCATTTCATTCGGTCTCGGTATAGAGCTGTTTGTATGGAGAACGCACAAAATTAACTCATTCATTGTGACTAGTGTAACTATCCTGACTGTCTAAGTAACTGAACTAAATGTCAGTTAGTGTGACTAATCTAACTAAATCAGTAAACAATTTTTAAGTTCAGTAACTTTATTTCCAACATACTGCACTTGTCCGTAGATAGATAACTACTCCTACATGTTGCGGCTACTATTTATGGCTATCTTCAGGGTGCATCATTTTGTACTAAAAGGCATATCCAGCATCACCATGTACTCGTAGTTTTGTGAACTGTAAGTGGTAAATAACACAATTCCAATTTTCCTGCATGTTCCGTCTATTTTTTATAGTAATTTTCAGGGAGCATCATTACATGCTAAGAGACATATACAGCACCACCTTATAGCTTATCATTTGTAAAAGGTGATGCTGTGTATTTCTTTTAGTTTAAAATGATGCTCCCTGGATGGCCTAAACGTGTTGGACAAGTGTAATTTGTTGGTAATAAAATTACATGTGTATAAATTGCACGGAACAAGTACAGTATTAATTGTTTAAGTTACTGAGGAATCGAAGATTATTGCGCTGATATAAACCTATCCCATTCTTACAAAGCCTAATGAAAAAGTCTGCTATTGAAGGTATCGTGGTTTACTTGAATCGGTTTTAAATTTCCCTTTTTATGATTTTTCCCCCATCTGATTGTGGTCCTCCATCGTTTTCCTTTAGATAAGGTTATCGAATGACAGCTGTGAATTCAGTACACTTGATACCCACTGGTATGTCGTGCGCTCCACTCAGCACCTGCTTTTTGACTGTACGCCCCAAATAGGGCTTGGTGGATGCTGTCTGATATGTGCAGATGCAACAGTCGTCAGCGTCGTCACATTTCGGTATTTTGACTTCTGCTTCTTGGATGACATTAGCTGTTTTTAACAGATGTGAAACGTCACCCAATAAAAGGCATAATATTTTGATTTCTCGAGCTGTAAAATGAAATTTTATGATTTTTGAACCATTTGTTTTGAAATTATTGGACTGATTTTATGTTTTCTGGAGCAGAAGAAGCGTACTTGTATTTTTAAGGAAAAATATAAGATTCTGCTACTATAGGTGAAGGTACCTTCTTTATTCTCGTGTTACTTCATTTATATGTCTGTTTCACCTGCATATGCCAAGCGTCGAAATTATTGACATCATGCAGGAGCCATCCTTTTCCGTGTCTAAAGTTCCTACCTTTAGTGGAATTGTTCTATCGGACAGCATGTGACAACTTGTGGCATTTTATCTATGCTACATTGTCCATATATATTTGGAAGGATTCCCCTCCCTCACTTCACATTCCAAGTTCTTAGGTTTGTTTACTTATTCCTACTTATTATTTACTCATGAAAGAAAAACACTTCTGAAAAACTAAAGTAGCAGCATAGTAGTACAGAAATTAAAGCTGGCACTTCGTGTTTCAAGTAAAATACTTCGCTACAAGTGTAGCCAAGGACGGAAAAAATATTATTCAATGCACAGTTCATTTCTGTCGTTGGCTTCGAGTGGGCGTGTCTTAAAAGCGGCTGTTTGCTCAGCCCAGTACTGGCTGCATACATAAAAGATTCTTTTGTTACGCGTACTGCACACAGCCAAAACCGCCAACATTAGGCAACCAGTTTGTGAATATTTCTTTACCTGTGTGACTCTGTGTTCCTTCCCATTAGCATGCTAAGGGAATTTCTTGGCCTACGCAATTTGCCAGTTTTTGTGTTGGTTTATTTAAGTTTATTCTGTCCATGTAGTAGAACAGTGGTAACTAGTGCCTGGATGTCATACAACGTTTCACACACCCTATTTTATCACAATTTGGAAAACAATGATCCAAAACGAGTAGAGGTATTAAAATTTAAGTTAATCATATGTATCGTTGTGTCAGCCTTCATAAGGGAAGTAAACGCATCTTAGTTCGATAAATGTGAGACAGACTTGAATCGGGTAGTGAAGCCAGAATTTAGGGTACATAGGCCAAATAAATTATGGCTCTGAGTCTACGTAATCACGGGAGGAATCCCGCCTGCTGCAACTTCGTGTGTTTTCAGTGTAACTCAGACAATGGACGGCGTCAACTGTCACATTCTTTTAATTAATTTGCTTTCTGTAGGTATATATCGGTTTCAAAACGTCGTTCTACGTTGTCCGACACCTAGACTCCATTGCTTCCTATCTTCCCACTGGCCTTCATTTAGGTTTCTTTCGTTCATGGCCTTCCTTATACCTTCCATCCAAATTTTCTTCGGTCTTCCTCTTGCTCTCCTTTGCTCCGGCATCCACTTCAATGCTGTTTTGGGTAATCTTCTTCTGCCATTCTTTGAACATGGAGATCACCCAGACAAAGAGAGATACACTGGTCTTCCAGGTTGGGGGTTGTGTCTATGGGCCAGCACCCCATCACACGAAAAAAAACACATGCTAAAAAACCTAGACAAAGGCTCGAAAAAACGGACGGTCTACTCTGCTTTCTGTGATATTGAATTCTAGGGGTTTAGTGAATTTATTCTCACGAAAGTTTTCAGTTTTACGTGAATCTTAAATATCTGGTAACAATTTGGATCCGAATAAGTGTGAAGATTTAAGTCTCGTGAGACATGCTTGGTCATGGGATTTGTTTTCCTAACTACGTTTCTTCAGATGTAACACCAGCTCACGAGGTGTAATAATATCTGTGAGATTTGTAGCTCTGTCTTGTAACTTATCTGTCTCTGCCGTGGTTTCATTGTTAAATTTTTGCTGCGTCGATATTTTTAATGTATCTGCATATATTTTGGATCCTGCTTTTCCCAAGAATAATCATTTTAATCCTACTGTGTTACGTCTCTGTGACATTGTCATTTATTTCTCATTTAAAACGTCTGTAATGTTAATCTTTATACGAATCGTAATGTCTATTAAAGTTTGTGTATATAATGAGATGTGAAATATAATATTTACGTGTTTGCATAAGTACATCTTTGGGCTAATGAATATTTTAGCTTGCCCCTCGTAGAATATGTAGAAAGCCCTGACGTAGCCATAATCTACATTGAATAGTCCGTACAATTTTGCATGATTCTTGGACTTCGTAAGAATAAAAAAAGTAGCAACTGTACGTGTAACGAGAAAATTGGGGCGCGTTTGGATCCTTGCAGCCTGACATATCTGAGATGGCCTACCAATAAGTCCACTATGATCACACTTTTTGTCACTGTTCACAACTGCGCACATATAGTAGGATGTTTTTATTGTTATTAGGGTTTGTTACTAAATTTCTTTGCCGTACTATTATTTATATATCTATGCTGAGTCTTTTAAACTTATCGGTAATATATTACCTCAGATGTTTATTCCACGAGGTATTTTCTAATTGCCGGCTTAAGTATAATATTTCCTAAAAATTAGTGTGCATGTTTTAGTCTCTGTACATACCAAATATAATATTGTTAGTCATAGTCAACAAATATTAAATATTGTGTTCATTCGTTGCCATTATCTTTAATTATGCACGGTGTAAATCGCATTAAGAAATACAGCAGATTAATATCGATTGCGCTCGTTATCGTTTACTATCACCGGCTGCAAATGTGACGCTAGCAACAGATGTATTCATAAACGTGCGTAGGTTTTCATGCAAAGCGCATGTTATTTTTCGTTCGATCTTAACAAAACTGCGATTTTCTCGACAGTTTCAGTGAATGCCCCCAGTGTGAAATTTCATGACAATCCGCTTTTTTTTCTATGCGGGCAGGCGCACAGAAGGACAGAAATGACGAATTCAGTAGTCGCTTTTCGCAGCTGTGCGAACTCGTCTGGAATTACGCATACCAATGCGAAAAAAATGTAAGTTTTAGGATTATGATCTGTTCTTCTGTTGAATGATTTTGTTAGATGGGTATGGTCGTTTCGGAAGAAGTGGCTTTCTGCTTCTTCAGATTCAATCTTCTACATAAAGAATTTTAATACAAGGTAGTCAAAACACAAATGTAGATATATTTGCACCATACATGGCTAAAGCTAGCAACTACATGTTTCGGCCTCTGTAATGTAGGTGCTAGCTTTAGCCATCTATGCTACAAATATATCTGTAGTTGTGTTTTGACTGCCTTGTATTAACATATTGTATGTTGTTAAAAAATACGGGATACCGCACCTCAAAGTCAATCTTCTATCCTGAATGTGCAAGTGGTTCCTCCGAAACGTTTGGTACCCCTTTAACAAACTACGTGGCATAACATTCCAGAAGACCATGTTCTTGATACCAACTGCCGTGAAGATCTCAAATCTTATGAGTTTTACGTCTGTTTAGCATTAATTTCCCAATTTCTGTTTTGAACCCGGAACAGTTACAAAGAAAGATAATTGTCTAACAGGTTCTTTATTTACGTAAAGTTCTTATTTTTAATGTAACAATAAACAGAAGCCATCCTGTTTACTACGGTAATAGTAAAGGATGATCCTTTTCTAGAACAGTCCATAATTTCAGTTAAAAAAAAAAGAGAGAAATTTAAAGTCTTTAAAATTTACGGATTTTGTCACTGTCTGTAAAGATATTACGAATTGTAGCTTTTTTCCCCCTCCCAGATCACCTGCCTTACGAGTCGTACGTGTCACGCATTCTTAATTTACATCACGGACTCAAACAACAAGAACTTATATGGTATAAAGACAAACAGTAGTAAAGATGTGTGGTAAAGGACAACGAAGGAATGAACTAGGTATGATTTAAATATAGATTAACAGAAGTATTAAGATGATGGAAGAAAGAAATTCTTCTCTCAGTATAATATAATGGAACAGGATTTGAATTGTAGAAGCCAGCAACGTTTGTGAAATGGATAGCAGAGTGTGGAGCTCTCAGCCCACTTCAATTATGTCAGTGGATTCGTGTTTCAACTTGCCATTCCACTTAGAAACGGGACGTTTAACACAGAAATGTTTTCAAACTTGGAATGTCCCCCAGATGATTGTTGTGACAAACCTTATTTTCGTCGGCTCATTATGTCGAGGGTCGAGTTTACGCGATCAAAATATAATTCCATAAGTGCTCCGGGATTACGTGTATTTATTTTTATCCGTGATTTAGGCCTTCGTTAAAGAATATAGTTAAATTAACAACACGTAAATTGTATTTTCGTTGTTACACCATGCATGTTGTCGAGTTGCTCAATTATTATACCAACTACTGCACATATATAAAATTTATAAAATTTAAACATTAAAACATTAAAACGCCCCGACATTTTTCGGTCCTAGGACCGAAAAATGTCGGGGCGTTTTAATGTTTTAATGTTTA
>Ga0123354_10008184_pt1 | contig 15875 bp, 7 predicted proteins | sample TergutLab28metaG_2_FD_97872 | JGI IMG/M metagenome (GOLD analysis project Ga0123354, IMG submission 97872) | Labiotermes labralis P4 segment gut microbial communities from Petit-Saut dam, French Guiana - Lab288 P4 | ecosystem: Host-associated > Arthropoda: Insects > Digestive system > Gut ...
GAGTATATACCATGTTTAAAATATTCAGTACCTATATTTGTTGAATAAATATATAAAATGCAACTTTAGAGGTTAGCGGTGCGGTACGACCACTATAGCTGACATTAGGCGTCAAAAGGTTAATTGCAGTCACATTATAAACTGTCAGGTGCTCAAGAATTCGATACTGGCGGGGTGTCTTTCTTTTGGTGCGCCGCGAAATTTTTGCTTATCCCAAAACTGTGAGCCGTTGAATGTAAGCTATTTTTCTGAATTAGTTTAGTGATTAGTTCTCTGTTAAGTGTAATCTTAAATCCTTGCTATGTTTCATAAATACAGTTTTAGATCCTTCTGTTTTATTTGTCCATTTTCTCGACCACCTGTTTTCGCCTATTATGGGGAGGTCTCAAAAACCTAATACGGGGTTCACTGTATTAGGAAGTCAGTGCCTTGTGAATTATTCCTTCTGGGTTATATAATATTTCAGATGACTCGAAGGAGAAATGACACCCCGAAAGGATGAAGGCAGCTGTTGAGGCTATGAGGAACAAGGAAATGGGCAGCTACAAAGGGTCCAGAACTTTCAATGTACCACAAACAACACTACAGCTTTATATCAAAGACCGGCAGAAAAGCTCAAATGAAGCAATAACAACAAAACTGGGTAGGAAGCAAGTTCTTCCTTGTGAAGCAGAAAATTATCTGGCTGAATACTACCTTTTGATGGAAAGGAAGTTTTTTGGTTTGACAATGGCAGGCGTCATGCATCTCGCTTACCAACTTGCTGTAAGAAACGGAATTAAAAACCAATTTTGCAAGAGAAATGAAAAGGCTGGAAGGAAGCGGTAGAAACATTTCCTATGTCGTCATCAAGAAATTTCAGTTACAACCCGTGCTTAGGTTTTAAATCTACTAACCCGCTATAACCCGCTATGGACACCATTGAACATAATCCTGCAAGACGTTACAATTGCGACGAAACCGGCATCGCTATTGTACAGCACAAACACACCGAAAATATTAGGATTGAAAAGGCAAGCGTCAGATATCTTCTGTTCAATCCGCAGATCGGGGATCTCTTGTGACAGTCGTCACCTGTATGAGTCCAAATGGACACTTCATTCTTCCGTTACTTGTATTTCCAAGGAAATTTATGAAACGAGAAATAATGAATGGCACACCGCTTGGATCAATCCGCGCTCGCCATCCCTCGGGGTGGATACATAGCGAGACTTTCACACAGTGGTTTCTTCATTTCATCAAACATACGAAGACGACAAAATAAGATCCTTGTATCTTAGTACCGGACAGGCGCCTATTCACACACAAGGAACCTGGATGTCATTACTTTACATCGAGAGAATCATGTTGACATCATTTGCCCCTCACCTCGCAATAGCCACAAAATGTGACCCTTGGATAAAGCTTGCACAAGGTCCCTGAAAACATTCTACTGCCAAGAAATTAAAAAAAATAGCTCCTTTCAAACCTAGGGCGAGTCGTCACCCACTGGCGAACAATTCGGCAATGCATACAAGCGAGCTGCAAGAGGCGAGATAGCGGCTAATGGCTTCCGGGCGACAGGCCATTTTCTTTGTAACAAGAACATCTTCAGACCGCACGATTTCCCTCTAGCCTAAGAGAACACAATGCTGCTCTTGTGAACCATACTACTTTGGCGAAGACCAGCGATCAGACATTATTCAGTTCTGTTAGTTTTCGCCGTTCACTTCTGCTGAGGCTCTCCGAACATCAGATATCGGCCCTGTGCCAAGCCTGAACCTACAGCCAAATATTCGTGGTGGAACAGCAAAGAAAATAACGAGTTCACTTTACAGAAAATTTGTTGGAGCAACTCATAAAAAGAAAATAAAATGGACCACTAAATCCAAAACCAATCGCCTTGCGGCGAATACTCTTCTTGGTCCTTCAAAAAGAGGGAAGAGAAGGTTTTGCAGGAATCGAACTCCGTCTGACACTCTATCAGATTCGGACACTGACCTAGCTGTTCTTTTCGACAAAGATTCGACGGAAGAAGAACAAGACGCTGATTGTGTGTGCTGTACCGGTCGTTTCTCTGAAGACCACAAAGGAGAAGAAAGGATACGATGTGCGAAATATTTCAAGTGGGCGTACACACTTTGTGCCGCTATGGAGGAAGAGTTTGTTTGTGGGCCTGTCAGGGATAAACACTATCTTGTTCTTAGTTTGTATCCTTTGTATTTGTATTTTTTGTGTATGTGTTTTGTATCTTTTCTTTGTGCTTTCTGTGTAAATTATTCACCTCCCCAAATTAGGAACACGTGTGGGCCTAATTAGGGGATACAAAGCTTTTAAGGAAACAAATTTTACACACGTTTTTCTTTTCCTAATTTACGATGTTTATGTAACAACTTTCTCTTCATTAATCCAATCAACTTATTCTGTGTTTTGAAAAGTTTTACGACTTTTTCCTAAGTTTAATAACAGTTTTTAAAAAACCTTCCCCATAATAGGCGACTTTCCCCACAACACTTCAATATATTTATTTTTTGTAATACTCGATCGAGTGTTGGAAATTTTTTTACTTCCATGTTGCAGGTTATAAGTTTTTTTGGGCGCCATTTATTGACTTTTATTTATCCATATTCGTCTGCAAACAAAAGAATTGAATAAATAAAGCACGCTGAAGTTTATTCGCGCGAAGAGGAGTTCTCGTAAACAGTACGCTGGAATTCACAGCGTAAAGCAGTAATTTGACACGATTGACACTCATGGGCCCAAATGCTTCTTGTGCTGTTGCTACGTGCTAGCTACAGCGCTGGGTTGACGACATTGCGTACTGTATAATTTCCTTGCCTATAAATTCTTATTTTTTAAATTATATCTGTGTTTCACTGTAAATTGAATAACTTGGAAATTTGTTTAAGAGGTGTAAACAATTCCGTAATGGGTTTTGCGGCATACTGCAGTGTCAGCCTATTCATACACGTTCGATAATTACTTTTCTAAGAAAGGGTATCGCATTTCCACAACACAGCTATCAGGGACAGGAATTTTGTCAGACCTATTTTACTTTTCTCTTAGCGGAAGCCGCTAATTACACTGTACTTCGGGAGTGTCGCATTGCGTTTTGTTGTTTAGTTTATCCACAGACGGCTCGAGTTACTTGGGGACCGCAGGAAACTACGCCTTTCAAATCACCTGAAGACGACAGCGTATGTAACAGCGCCGTGATTCTGTGCGTCATTTTGCGTCATTCTCAAATTTTCTACGCGTTATGTTCAAAAGTTCTTTTCTTTTAGGCCTAAACATTTTTCTGGAAGAAATATTAACTAGAATACACGGAGCTTTGACTATTTAGAGTGTGTGTCAGTTTTTTTTTAATACATGGGTCCGTGCATCGTGAATCGAATTTAATAACTGTCCAACAAGATGCGACTTATTCTGTTTATTACATTTCTGTAGGCAGCTCTACATGTTTCGAGTGTTGACATCCATTATCAGGAGCTCGTACAACTGTAAATACAGCTTCTGGTATTGATTAACCGGATGTACTATCATCCGCTCTCCTTGTTGAGTTGGAACTGATTCATGTGTATCGTACGGTAGGTATTCCCTACCGTACGATCAATACCAGAAGCTGTAATTACAGTTGTACGAGCTCCTGATGATGGATGTCAACACCCGAAACATGTAGAGCTGCCTGCAGAAATGTAATAAACTGAATAAGTCGCATCTTGTCGGACAATTATTAAATTAAACTGTGAGTTGCTCTGTTAGTCATAGAGTCTCCTCATTTTAAATGCAACGCAAATATCAGTTAGATTATTTACGGCAGGCCGCATTAGATCCTGTACTGAGCTTCATGAAGACACTCCACATCCTCATAAGCCGATTTCTCCCCGAATTGTCCTAACATTATCTTGCCATATGCACGTACACAAAGGACCTTCACAAATCGCCTCCTTTGAAGTTTACTATCTAAAAGTGTTTACAGAAGTCATTCAATCCGTGCGGTAGGCACCCACCGCTCAGCTCACCATCTTGATTTTGTTGTCCTAATGAGAAGAAATTGCCGGTCCCAGTGGCCACGCGGTCTAAGGCGTGGGTCTGCGGCCGCTCGCCTGCTGAGATCGTGGGTTCGAATCCCACCGGGTGCATGGATGTCTGTCTGTTGTGAGTGTTGTGTGCTGTCAGGTAGAGGTCTCTGCGACGGGCTGCATCACTCGTCCAGAAGAGTCTACAAATTGTGGCGCATCGTTGAGTGTGATCTAGAAACCTCGTGAATGAGGAGGCCCTGACCCACGGAGGGCTGTCGCGCCAAAAACAAAACAAACAAAACGAGAAGAAATATTAAAAATGTCACTCGATTATCCACGAGAGGAAAATAATTTGCTATATACGAGTGGTGTTCAAGTCAAACCGGGACTTTTAATTTTACAGGTATAAAAAGGGATGCTAGCGTGGCGGTACTACACGCAGTAGTAAGTGGCAAGTGTGCCCTGTTACTGATAGGCGGCGCACATGTCGCGGGCCAGTCCAGAGACCGTTAAACAAGATGGCAGACAACAGTGTTAGTGCGTTCATGGAACAACGTGTGGTGATGAAGTTTCTTGTGAACGAAGGCGTAAAACCCGCGGATATCTACAGAAGACTTCAAGCACAGTACAGTGATGAGACGCTCAGACGCAGTAAGACATATGAATGGTGTAAATGTTTCAAAGATGGCCGTAAGTCCGTCAGTGACGATCCCGGCCGTGTTGGTTCCCAGCCCACAGCAGTCATTCCTGTGAATATTCAGCGCGTGGAATGCCTGATCCTGGATAATCGACGCATAACCTGTCGTGAAATTGCACGAGAGACGAATCTTTCTGTGGGAACGGTGAACACAATCATTCACGAAAATTTGCATTTTGCATTTTTATAAAGCTCAAAAGTCCCGGTGTGACTTGAACGACCCTCGTATCTTTCATTGCTGGTCAGAATCCAGATAAAGGTTAAAATTCGAAAGAAAATAATGTCAAAAATTAGTTTATTAAGAACATTTACAAGCACTGTAGACGTTTCAAATGATTAATGACGCTCTTGGAAACGTGATTATTCTGTTAAAATATTACGCCTGTAGAAGAGGCCTACGGCTCTTGTTTCAATTGGAGCTGTACTGCACGATATCGCTGTAAACAAAATACATTATAGTTTGACCCAATATGTCTCTACTACTTAATCATGAATATAGATTATTGGCAGTAATTAACAACAGAACAAGGGGGTTGCAACAACAAATGGAAGAATGAAGTTCCTAGACGGCTCTGACCTTTGCCGGAAACATTTACACATTTGTATATATTGAAGAATGAATGGAAGAAACGGCCAAAGACTGGAATTGTCACCCTGTCTTTTTTTTATTTCAAAATAGTCTAATAGAAATGAATGTCTAGGGATATACATATTTTAATTAATATGTAACGGACAGCAGAATAAATTCGGGAAATATCAGTTACCATTTCGTCCAGAATCTTTTTTCTTCTTGTTTTCTGTCTGAGAATATGAAGATCAAAACACAAAAAATGTTCCGCATTGTTTAATATGGATGTGGTGTTTGGTGTTTGACACTGAGGGCAGAACACGACCCATGGTCCGTGCGTGATTCGAATATATGTAATAATGCTACCAAATATGCACGCATGTATACTGAACGTAGTTTACATAAAATACAAGGTTTTTATATCCCTGAAGATGCCCACATGGTTGGCCGAAACATGTAGTAGTCCTTTGTGTATATAAACTAATTTTAATATACTTAAGTTTATCTGTTGGTACCATTACTTTATGTATGGGAAATGGTGTTCTAAAATAGGGTGCTCAGGAAAGTATTTTATCCTAAAAGGCAGGAGCTGACAGGGGACTGAAGGAAATTCAGCGCTATGGAGCTACACGATTTGTATTCCTCACCAAATAATATTTGGGTGATCAAACTAAGAAAGATCCGGGCCGTGACACCTGTGGGAGGCCGGAAGGAAAGAGACCGATTGGAAGAGAAAGTATTTGGGGATTTTTAATATTGAAATGGATCTTTATCGTTGCACCGTGCATTTCGTAGAGTCACTTAATTAGCAAACCAACTAATGCACATACATAATTTTTTACATTAAAACATTTAAAATCGCTCCAACATGTTTCGATCCTAAGATCATCTTCAGGGAGCTACGTTGTTCCTTGTTAAAATCATTTTAAAAACATTTCACAAAATAATTCCATTATATTAACAGGGTGCTGTGGCATCATGTCGTATTGTGTAGGTCGTACGCCGCTGAGAATGCGCCTGACTATTGGTGTTAAAATTATTGTTGCTTTGTCCATAAATCACGCATTGTTTTTGTACGGTATATTGCACTAAGAAAGCGACTCACCGAGTGGAAATTCTGTCTTAAGATTTGAGTACAAGTCTCTGCAATATCTCATTGAACTCATGATACTCCGTTCTTGAAAATCCTCTTTCGATGGAAGCAATTTTCTTTTATGGCTTATAGTTTCGGTAAAGATCCTGTCCTGCAAGGCGCCACTGATTATCTTGTACGTTGCTTCTATTTTTTTTTCTTTCCGGAGCTCAGACATTCCAATTCTACTTTAACGCTGTTAACAGGACGTCCAATCCATCCACCTAATACTACACTGTGACGACTCCTATCTTCCATGACCTTTTTCTTTTCTTCTGCCTTATAGAACCAGCCATTTTTATCTCGAAAATCGTGGCAGCATGTTTTTTCCCGAAACATTATATTACCTTTCAGATGGAGAGTTCCATAGATCAGAAGACACAATATGCACCTCACTCTAGAATATCATGTTTACATGTAACAGGTTAAATTTATATTTCTATATATTTTAGCAAAGTGTGTCTTAGAACAGAGTAAGATAAAACATTCTTAAATAAAAGAATACATATTAATAATTGTCCAACGAGATGCAACACAAAGCAGTCTATTAATTATTCTGCAAGTTCACTTTACGTGTTTCGGGTGTCAACCACACCCATCATCAGGAATACACAAAACTGTAACTATAGCCTCCCTCCAACGTGGCCAAGCTAGTTTGGCCACGTTGGAGGGAGGTAGCTGCACAAAAAATATGACCAGTAAATCAGCGACGCACGGAACCATAAACATAAAAAAGAATACACACCATGTACAGTACATCCCGGATGTACAGTACATCCCGGATTTAATTTACTGTTAATTTAACCCTTTAAACTCCAAGTTAAATCCCGTTTGCCATTTGCTGGCATTATTAGGAGCTCACCATATTCTCCACGTTAGCAGGGTAAGCGTTAATAACGTTGCCATTCAGATTACGAGCGGCATAGCTCGGTCGATATAATCGCTGCACTGTAGGCAGTACAATTCGGAGGAATTTCTCGTGCCTTTCAAATTACGAAATTTTGCTTTGCTGCAGATTGGCCCTGCTGGCTAAGAGGTTCACCCACACTTCTGTCCAGTGGCTAAGTGGGAATTTTTTCCTGAGGGATATAACGGCCGTGACGTCAGTATGACCTCTCTTTTCCTCCTAGTACCAAGGTTAATACTTGATTTGTTTTTGCCGCAATTTCTTCACTTGTACAGCGTATAATGATCAGTAGATAAGTGAGTAATGAACTGAAAAGATGCGAAACGAACCAATCATGTAAGAATTATAAACTTAATAAGAACGCGTTCCTGAAGTGGGCAGGGTAGCTCAGTCGGTATAGCGATTGACTACGGGTTGGACGGTCCGGGATCGAGTCCCGATGGGGACGAGATTTTCCGCCCGTCCAGACCGGCCCTGGGGCCCACTCAGCCTCCTGTAAAATAGGTACCGGGTCTTTCCCGGGGGTTAAGTGCAGCCGGGGCGTGCTGCTGACCACTCACCCCCTTCTAGTGCCGCGGTCATGGAAGAGTAGAGCTATAACTCTACCCACCCTCTGGGCCACACCGGGCCTGTAACGGGATCACTTTACCTTTCACTGTACTAACACTGCTGTCCGTACAGGATACTTAAATGTAATATAGTTGCATGTGGGTCCGGTAGCTCAGTCGGTATAGCGACTTGCTACGGGGTGGACGGTTCGGGATCGAATCCTGGGGGGGACGAGATTTTCCGCCCGTCCAGACTGGCCCTGGGGCCCACTCAGCCTCCTGTAAAATAGGTACCGGGTCTTTCCCGGGGGTAAAGTGCGGCCGGGGCGTGCTGCTGACCACTCACCCCCTTCTAGTGCCGTGGTCAGGGAAGAGTAGAGCTATACCTCTACCCACCCTCTGGGCCACACCGGGCCTGTAACGGGATCACTTTACCTTTTTTTTTACGTATTCCTGGAGGAAATGAGGAAAGGTATGGAAATCTTAGGATGATTGGTGTTCCAAACGAGAACCGAACTGCAGACTTTCCTAATATGAAACAGAACTGAACCGAAGTAAAGAATGCCTGTAGACACGTTATAACCACACTAGCACATTGTAAAGCTGTGTCGTTTATTAAAGCAATGGCAAGAATTTAACTTATTTAAATTGTTAATGTGATCCCATAAAGTGGGGATGGACTCAGTTTCCACTCAACTTACACCTGCCATGCAGAAAGCTCTTGGTCACACCAAAGCTCTAAGTCTGTAAATTATGGGCACCCCTAATTTAACGGTTATTATTAATTTATTTCCGTGTGTTACACAACTCAGGAATTTCAATAGAACTGTGGGTAGCGTCTGTCCCTCGAGGCGTTTTAATCTCACATGATTGATTGATATTCCGAATAATTGATACCCTGAGAAGGCAGCAGATATACGTAGATACAATAAAGTACGCATCTTATTTGGGAAGCCGGCCCCAAAGTCTGATATAAGCTACTCGGTCAGTGAAATAAAACAGAAAGGTACGACGGAAAACTCTTGGTAAGGTTGTAAATCCTATTTTCGAATCTAACGCATTTTAATATATCGTGGGAGACGCATTTGTGAACTTTAACACTGCGTAGTTTCATAGGGTTTTCCACCGGACGGCCACCTACAGAGTGTGACGATACCATATGCTGTATAATACAATTTTGACCTCCTGATGATGAGCACATAGTGCTCGAAACATGTAGAGGCATATACTAAACTATTATAAAACAAGATTTAGTGCATTAAGTTGGTTAATTACTAAGATTATTCTGAGATGCACTGTCAGCAAAACACCAAAAACAGTGAAACTGCACCGGACGGCCACCTACAGTGTGTGATGATAAGCACAGTAGTACTCGAAACATGTAGAGGATTATAATAAACTTATTATAAAACAAGAATTTGTGCATTAATTTGGTCACTTACTAAGATTATACCGAGATGCACGGTCAGCAAAACATCAAAAACAGTGAAACTGCACCGGACGGCCACCTACAGTGTGTGATGATGAGCACAACAGTGCTCGAAACATGTAGAGGAATATAATAAACTTATTATAAACCAAGATTTAGTGCATGAAGTTGGTTAATTACTAAGATTATACTGAGATGCACGGTCAGCGAAACATCAAAACACAGCAAGTGTCAGCCGTCGCTTTCCTCACCCTACAGTTGATGAGCTTCTCACATGCTCACTGCAATGCACAGACCTTGGCCATTGAAAAAAAAAAACGCAGTCTCTCGGCTTAAGCCGCACGCGTCGTTGCAGTCAGTCGATTACCTCCAGAAAGTGACTCACAGTGGACTACTATAGCTATCTCGTGCAAAACGAATTCCAGGAAGAACTGCAGGAACTTGACTTCCCATCCCACCACATATCTATGCCAAGTTTTCCGGACATATTTATCAGAATCACGCGAGGAGTTCGTAAGAAAAGGGACTTGTTTTGCTTATTACTAGTCCCAGTCAAGCTCCATTTCGTACGGCATATGAAGGTCTTTATGTTTCTTTCTTCTTTCAGTTTATTTCGTAGGATTACAAATTTGAATATCTCCCCACAGCAGGATGGAAAGTACGGGTTCATAAATCTTTCCCTTTCCCTAGAGAAACTGCAACAGTCTAGCTAACAAACTGTGCTTCATTTTACAGTTTTAAGTCCTAGTCTTATGCTGTGTATTTTATGCACAAAACGTGTTTATGTAGCTGCGCCCCCTATTTCTCTGTGAGGCCAATAAACATATGACTCACCGCTTCTACACAGCAAACTTAAGACGAGGCTTAACAGAAAATGCATTTAAAGTTGTGTATTCTACACCTTCTAAGACTTGTAAAAAACTGTGTAAATTTTTCTCCACTTTCCTGATTTGAGACATTGAATTTACGTATTTTCATATATCCACGCCTTACGTCTAGTATTTTTTTAAAATTGTTTTCATAGTTCTTGTGTGTGTGTGTATGTGTGTGTGTGGGTGGGTGTTTGTGTGTTTTATTTATCGACGGTGTACACTGCTAAGAATATACAGCTTCGGTTCAATTCTGACTCTCTGTGGCCGTTGTTTCTAAGCTATTATGTAAGGTAACGCTGTTCCTTTACAGGCATGAACAGGCCCTTAAGGCTCTCAGGATTTCTAGACAATCGGCGCATGAAGGTGGTAAGGCTGTCAGCCTTATGCACCGTCCTCCTTTACCCCCTATGAGATATTCCTGGTACTCATTTCTGTTAGAGGCTAAGTCGACTCCATTGTCATAGTGCGGCCAGAAGGATTAAGTCAATGAAAATTCCCAGTGACTGATTCGGAAATCGAATCCGCGGCCTTCCAGCATGTAGCGCAGTGTCTCGACCAAATGTGCCAACGTGTAACCCACAAGTTATTATGTAGGAATGTAGAAATTACTTATAATTTGCAATCATTTGTAAAAGTTAAACCTATACTTCATGTTTTCCAGAATCCTTTTTTTAGAGAATTACATGTATGTGAATTATTCCTTTAATCCCACAAACGAATTTTCAGAAAAGACTAAAGGAATTATTTGTTTCCAAAATGAAATACCGTGCAGTTGTGAGGAGCTTCACCTGGTTGTCGATTTTTTGTGTATATCTTAGCTAATTTCTTTCAGGTGAGGATTGCATATCGTTTAATTTATCACCCTGTATTAATAATTGTCCAACGAGATGCAACACCAAGCAATCAATTTATTATTCTGCAAGTTCACTCTACATGTTTCGGGAGTCAACCACACCTATCATCAGGAGCACACAAAACTGTAACTACAGCCTCCGGTACTCTGCAGCTACCTCCCTCCAACGTGGCCAGGCTAGCTTGGCCACGTTCGAGGGAGGTAGATGCACAGTACAGGAGGCTGTAGTTACAGTTTTGTGTGCTCCTGATGATAGGTGTGGTTGACACCCGAAACACATAGAATGAACTTGCAGAATAATAAATAGATTGTTTGTGTTGTATCTCGTTGGACAATTATTAATATAGATGAGCGATACACGGAACCGCAAACATAAAATTTATCCCCCTAATTACAGGTCCCAAACGTCTGAGGAAGGCAGCTATAGAAACCAATGTCTCATGCTGCACATGTTTGAAGCGAGCCTATGTTAGAAGGGAATTTGATTTCACCGGTTACATACACATTGCGGTCCAAAGGTTTTAAGAATGATTTTTTAAAAAAAAAATCGAAATCACATGAGGAAGACACATACCTTTTTTTTAATTCAAAATAAGCTCCATTGGCAATATATACAGTCTTTTGCGCGGTCGTACAGTTTCTGAAGAGCTGCCGAAAATTCCTGTTTTTGGACCTTCTTGAATTCATCAGTTACGGCTTCTTGGATCTCAGCAACATCCGCAAAGTGGAGTCCTTTTAACTTCATTTTCATCTTGGGGAACAGAAAATAGTCTGGCGAACATAAATCTAGAGAGTGCGCGGGGGGGGGGGTGATAAAAGGTTTTATCATTTTTTGGTGGGTCAAAAATTGGCAAACACTTTTTGGGCGGGCGCATTATCTTGCAACAAGAAAAAATCTCGAGAGCAGACCGCAGCTGGACGAACACGCTGAATGTGCTTCAGGAGGCAATCCATCACTCCCTTATAAAATTCTGTATTTACTGCTTTTCCTTCTGGTACGAATTCTTTGTGAAATACGCCTGGGGGGTCGAAAAAATGAATCAACATGATCTTGATGAGGGACCTTTGGAATTTCAGTTTCTTCGGCCGAGGGGATGTGTCACCAACCCATTCAGAATTCTGTCGCTTTGTTTCTGGGTCATAGGCAAAACAACAGGTCTCATCTCCCGTAATAATTTTGTTAAACAAATTTTTTGTCTGCATCGGCCATCGCGATTATGTCTTGGCAAGATGTGACTCGATCTTCCCTTTGCTCAAGTGTCAAGGAGTGTGGAACAAAACGTGCACACAACTTTCTCTTCCCCAAAACCTCTTTCAGATTCCGAAGACCTACAGTCTTGGGGATGTTCAAACATTCTGCTATCATTCTTGTTACGATTCGACGGCCATTTTTGACCAAATCAACAACAGCAGCAATGTTTACCTCAGTTCGAGTTGATTTTGGACGGCCACCTCCCTCGTCATCTTCTACCAGCTCCCTTCCGTCTCGAAATCAAGAATACCACCTAGAAACATTTGATCGGTTCAGACCCGCCTTCCTATAAGCCTTCTGCACAAGTACTAGTGTTTCTGTCGCAGATTGACCGGCTTTGAAACAAAACTTTATGACAACGTCTGTTCATTTCCGCCATCCATGACGTATAAAGAAAACTGACTTTACAAGACAAGTTATCACTCGTACATTTTCAAGGATAAACCAACGAAACTCAGTGTGTAAACGGGTGTTGGTTGATAGTACTTAGTAAGTTGGTTGGCCGCTAGATTGCTCTAGTTCTTTTATTTTTAAAAAATCGGTCCTATAACTTATGAATCGCATTGTGTGTACTAGCCTAATGGAAGGCTAAGCTCATGGTTCCGTGCATCATAATTCGACGTTAATAAAAATCCAACCATATGCAACAGTATGCAGATATTTATTTACTGCAAAGTCACTCTACATGTTTCGGGTGTCACAGTACCCATCATCAGGAGTACTAAAAACTGTAACCGCAGCCTCCGGTACAGGTCATAATACTGGTACAGCTACTTGCCTCCAACGTGGCCTGCAGTTGGAGGGAAGTAGCTGTACCAGTATTATGACCTGTACCGGAGGCTGCGGTTACAGTTTTTTAGTACTCCTGATGATGGGTGCTGTGACACCCGAAACATGTAGAGTGACTTTGCAGTGAATAAATATCTGCTTACTTTTGCATCTGGTTGGATTTTTATTAACATTAACCTAATGGAAGGTATTTGTTGGTTTGTTTTTTGTTTACGTAGGTGCACTTTCTAGGCAGTTCGAGCGACGCTAATGAACTCGTATTATTTAGTTGTACAAGCAGCAAACATGTCACACATAACATTTGAAGTTCTTCCAGTCTGAAAGGTAATGATTATAGATGCTACACTTTTGAAGCTTCTGACTTCTGTAAGATATTCCTCGCCTATCTTCTTACTATAAACGATGTAATCTGAGGTACAAAAGAATCACATAAATGTGTCGATATAACGAAAAGAAAAGCTCTCATTTTCCCAGAATCCTCTACATGCTATAGGGTACATTGTTCACAGGTTGCTCTGACGTCTGATTTCGGTACAAAGAAGTTTATATGAAAGTACAAAAAAAGCAGGCCCAAACATCAAGCATATTCTGTTATCTGGTTTATAGCCAGTCGTACTGAAACAGCAGAACTGTAATCCTCATATTGCAGCATTAAGGCATTGTGCCATTTTGTTCTAGCATTTCATCCCTTTCTCGTGAAGACTGTGTATGTTGTTGTATGCCAGGAACATTCGTTATTCTCACAATTCATAAATCTCAACGAATTCATAACAAAAGAGACCCACGCCGTGCGATTAGTTGACCATTTGAAGATCAAAATTAACCTAAATAATATTTTAGCAAAAAAAATTGTACGTACAACGTAAAATTCAGGCGCGTTCGCGTAACCACTGTCGCAGCGGAAAAACAACTAAGTTTTATCTATTCTCAGTGTGTGCTTGTAGCCTTAGTTTTCCAGAGTGAAAAGCGCACGCACCTTGTTATATTGTCATGTGCGGCCTGCCTCTCTCTACCATACTTTTAGACGTTATCTCATAAAGGCACGAATTTCGAAAAAGTGTTACTGAACGCAAAATGTGTGTTGTCATTTTCTGCACAACTTTTGTCTGAAACATCTCATTCTAAGAAGAACTGAGCGAGATATTATCATAAATGTACATAGGTCGTCAGGTAAAATGCCCGTTATTCTTGTCGGGTTTTAATTAAACTTGAATTTTCGTGACTGATTTTCGAATAATACTCAAAAATTAAATTTTTGTGAAAATCCATACAGTAGGAACCAAGTTGTTCGATCCAGACAGACATAAGGACAACATACAGACGCACAGACCTGACGAAGCTAATAGTCGCTTTCCGCAATTTTACGTAAGCGCCTAAAAAGTACTTCCTATTTCATAGAAAACGCACTCTTTTTACATTATTAAACTTGTAGATAATCAATGTTTATTGTGGAAGTCCTTACGAAATACGTACGTTCTTTGGGGGAAACGCAGCGTGCTGGCCCTCAAACAAATTGTAAATTCTACCTCTGTTCTTTAAGGAGTTGTTCATGCTCCAATTTCTAAGCACCCTGTTAACCATCTACAAACACGCCTTTCTGTGTTTATCTTTCAAATCATCATAATCTACATTTCCCATTTCAATTCGAATCATTCAAATCCCTTGGTCGAACTTTTCACCATGAACTGTGTATAGAATTCGCCGATTAACTAGCTCTTCATAATTCCCTGAATGACTCTCAGTGTTGTTCGGACTCAACATTTATTATCTAGGCCTGTGTCAAGTTTCAGTGTAAGAGCGTTTGATTTTAAGTAATTTATGTACAGAAGAAAGCAATCTTGATGGATACCTCAAATCCAATGTTTACAGAATTTTGGAAGAGTTTATAATTTTGACTCACTGAATTCGTCAATGAACGGCGATTCGAATTGAATAAAATGAATTACTTTAGATGTATTTTCAGTCATGTCACAGTGTAGTCCAGTTAATGTGCACCAGATTCTCAGGGGAAAATACTGCCTTCATTACTTAAGTAGATATGGAGGCAATAGATTTCTCTGAAACGTCAGCACACATCTACCAAACTACACTGTGTTATCTTCACTCTTCTTGGATGTTAAGTAGCGTTGATTCGTAGTTACCGACGTTTGATGGGACCGACAGATCGTCCCTCAACGTCGGTAGTTAACCTTGGGTAGTATCCCATAGGTTCAAAGATTTCATTTACACGGCGACTTACGCTTCATATCCTACACGGTGTTACGCTGAAGACGCCAAACTTCAAGCTTACCAATCTGAAAACCTGACACCTCTCAAGTCCATCAAAAATGTGGATAGACCAATGCCATCTCCCTTTCTTGAATGGGCGTTCGATACTAGCACCAAGACTGTACATCGTACAATTGCTCCGTAATTTAGAGTGCTGGCCGGTGTCTTTTATGTTCATACCGTGCATTTTGATTAATTAATGTTTATTAGTGTACCCACAAATGCACATAGAAGTAGTATAAAATTAGTACGACATGTTTCGGTGTTCCTACACCGTCCTCAGGGAGCGTACAAGTTTTGTCAGCTAAAGTTATGAATTATTGAAGTGATAAATAAAATAGAATACAGCAGTAAGTCGTTGCTGCTTTCTCCTGACCAGCGCACCACACACTCACACACACACACACACACACACACAAACACACACCCACACACACACACACACACACACACACACACACCCACACACACCCCACACACACACACACACACACCACACACACAGACACACACACACCCACACACACACACAGACACACACACACCACACACACACACA
>Ga0123354_10008185_pt1 | contig 15875 bp, 12 predicted proteins | sample TergutLab28metaG_2_FD_97872 | JGI IMG/M metagenome (GOLD analysis project Ga0123354, IMG submission 97872) | Labiotermes labralis P4 segment gut microbial communities from Petit-Saut dam, French Guiana - Lab288 P4 | ecosystem: Host-associated > Arthropoda: Insects > Digestive system > Gut ...
CGTGATAAACAGTGCTCGGATTGAACCGTAACGCACCGGAACGTCGTTCTGGTTGATAAAACCCGATAATTTCAAGCTTAAAGGTGGGCTTTTTGCAATCGATTCCAGTTGTAAAGATTTTCCTATTCCAAAACTGATTACAACGAAAAATTTTCTGCTGGAATGTTTGTTGTTTCCTTTTCACGTGCTGTATGAAATTTCCCGAAGTTTGTTCGACAAATAAAATTTCTGGCACAAGTGGGAAAGAATTAATTCCACTCTCCACTGTCTGTGTGTATTAGTCCTACTTCATTAAATAAAGTGGTCACTGTGCTTAATTAAGTAGACATAGTGCTTAATTAAGTTTTCGCTGTGCTTAATTAAGTATATCTCGTGCTTAAGTATTCGCTGTGCTTAATTCAGGATACATTGTTCTCCGGGGGACTGCGGTAGTACAGTGATTAAGGTGCTGTGCTACAAATCGGAAGGTCGCTGGCTCGATCCTGATGCAGCGAACTTAGCCATGGAGGTACCTGTCACGCTGGAAGTGATTTATCAGGCAATAAAAACAGGGAAACCCCATAAGGCCCCTGGATATGACGGCATATATCTGGAATTCCTGAAGAAAACATGGGAGACGACCAAAGAAGACCTTCTGCAAATAGTAAATGAAATGTACACTGAAGAAATCATTTCGGACTACCAGAAATTTGGGATAATTGTCTGTATACTGAAGCAACCACACGCCACACAAGTTGAACACTACAGGCCCCTAACAATTCTTAATACTGACTTCAAGCTAGTGACCAGAATCATAGCTAATCGCCTCTGACCATGGATGCAGGACCTGCTTAAGATCAGCCAACATTGCGGCCTAATGGGCAACTCAGTATTTGAAGCCATTGCCACTATAAGAGACGCAGTTACCTATGCGGAAGTTACGAGAACCCCACTGTGCGTCCTAACGATTGACTTACAAGGTGCATTTGACAACCTTTCTCATGAATACCTGTTCGAGGTACTGTGTAAGTACGGCTTCAGTGAACTTTTCAGGAAATTCATATGGAATATCTACAACAACTCGACATCGTCAGTGTAAATAAATGGTTACAGATCCTTTCCCTTTCCAATCAAGAGCTCCATCCGACAGGGGTGTCCTTCGAGCATGATTTTGTATGCAATGTGCTTAAACCCACTCCTCTGTACTCTAGAAAACCCTCTCCGTGGTTTAGGATGGGGCGACATCGTGCAAGGACCTCGGTTGTAGCATATGCTGACGATGTCACAATTTTTGTGACAACTCCTACTGACATAACAAAGCTACATGAGGCGATACACTGTTTTGAAGCCGCATCGGGGGCAAGAGTGAACACTCAAAAACCAAGAGCAATAGCCTTTTGGTCATGGGACAAATCCATTGAAATTATGAACATCCCATACCATGACACTGCAACAATCTTGGGCTTCCAGATAAAGAATACTGTAGGGGAATCTGCCCTTGCAAGTTGGACGAAGACAACAGCGAAAATAAGAGCGCATGCTCAAGAAGCTTACTGTTGAATGCTGACTTTGGACAAGAGAATACAATTTGTCCATGAATACCTCACGGCGCGTGCTTGGTGTGTGTCTCAAATCTACCCCCCGCCTGACGTATGTGTGCGTCAACTGAATACGACGATCTCTTGGTTTTTATGGAAGGACGACATATTTCATGTGCCTCTGTCAACCCTGTATCGGTCAAAGGAAGAAGGAGGCTGGGACTTAAAGAACTTTCCTGCAAAAAGTCATGCTTTGCTGTTATATCGAATGCGACAACAAATGATGGAGCAAGGAACAATAATGTCGGCTTGGATGTGGACATGAGGCCTAAATGTAAAAGGAGACAACCCACCATTTCGGGATGTCATTCCCGAAAATTTAGAATATCTGCGGCATTTTGCGATGGATTCGGCGTATGTGGACGAACAAGGGCCTATGGAATCCAAGCGTGCTTACAAAAGAAGAGTATACAATATTTTTTACCACATAAGCAGAGGTGAAACAGGTACACAGGATATGCACATCACCAAAATATGGCCAAATACAGTCTGGAACACCGTGTGGAAGAACATTCACTGCACCTCTGTACCTGGAGGGACGAAAGCTGTATGGTATAAAGTAATACATGGCATCCTACCTACAAATGTCCGTCTCCATAAGATACGATTATCACCTACTGATAAGTGTAATAATTGTGGCATGCACGACACGATACAACACCGCCTCATCGAATGTGGAGAAGGACCATAAATCTGGCAATGGACTACACAGAAACTTGCTCTCATTCTCAGGACAATCCCACCACAAATACCAAGCGAATGGCTCTTACGTCCACAATGTGCACTGTGGCCTCCTACGCGACGACGTGCCGTCATGTGGTTACTGGCTAACGTAATACTTTTCAGAACACGACCCAACCAGGAACTCACGCTACGTGACTTCATTTCATTCATGCATGCAAATAAATACAAATTGTACCAAACAATGAAAAGAAGACTTCTTGTGGCAAACTACCTCTGTGTCTTGGACATGCCATAGAACAATGAATGAATGGTTTGCTTCCTCACATAATCTTCAGGAATGTAATTAAACATCACGTTCTTGGTGTAATTCTCAATTAGGCATAAAATATATAACCACACATCAGTGCACTGACTCTTTGAAAGTGGCATACAGTGTTTAAGGTAATATCCAGTGAACCAGGATTGTGTCCGATGTTATAAATATTGCCTCCAGTTATAGGAATTTTCTACATAGTAGATGTGAGGGATACCGCGGACAAATTGTCCGACCAAAGCATGGGGGTGGTATGTGAATTGTGGGAACATTTTTTGTTTTGGACTAGTGACATAGAATCATGTACCTTCCTCAGCTGATGCAAATAGTATCTCGATGCAAACGGGACTCAGACCAATAATGGATCCGGAGGGTGCTACTGTAGTCATCAGTAGTACTGGAATAATATTAATACGATCCCCTTTTCCATTGTCAGCATTGTATCTTAGTCAAAGTCTCTGATATCATGTATATTGAAACTGTGTGCTACTGTACCAAAGGCATATATGAATAAAACAAGAAAAAAAGTCCCAGCTGGTGTCAGTGGATTTTTCATTGACATAAAATCCTTCCGATCGCACTATGGCCCTGGGGTCGACTCAGCCTCTAACATAAATGAGTACCAGGAGCATTTCTTGGGGGTAAAGACGGCCAGTGCGTAAGGCTGACAACCTACAACCGTCCTGCGCCGTTGTCACGAAATCTGGGAGTCTTAACTTCCTGGAACCCTCTGGGCCTGTCCAGGCCTTTAATGAGACTGCTTTACCTTTACCTTTTACATTGTTCTTCATTAAATAGATCCTATGCTTCATTAAGTACGACAGCCAGAAAAATTAGTGAGGAATAAAAGTTATCACTAATCCGCAGATTTTTGTCCTCTTCTTTATAGCTTTAGAGTCATACAGTTTCAACCGCCTGTCTCTCTACCCTTGCAAAAGACCCCCCTGTACCCATTCGATAGAGGTTGGTTGGGCCCTAATGCGACTTTAAACGCTTTGAAGAAGATAAAAGTCTCTCCTTATACCCGAAATGTGACCCCGATTTCGCAGCTTCCATCCCTTGCCCTCGTTACCGTACTGACTGTGCCCATCTCCCCATCAACAGTTCATTGGACTTCTGGTAAGAAATCGATGTCAGAGAAAGGAAACTATCATTTTTCTTCATTCAGTCACAGTATTGTGTTGGTAAGTTCACGAATATAGGACTTCATTCTGAGCAGCAGTACACAATTCCCGAGTGGCTGGTCGCCCGAGCGGCTAAACTTTGTACGGTGGCACCTAATATTTTGGGGGCCTCAGTGTGAAACGTGCTTCATGTCACCCTTCTGGAGCCCAGAATTTTGAATTTTCTCCTAAATAATTGGAAACTTCTGCAACACTGGTTTTGATCATTGATACATTCATGAATTACACAGTTTTTTTGCGTTTATGTACAAGTGTCAGACAGAGAAGATTCAAGAAGCACGTGATTCCGTTGCAAGCACGTTTGAGTTTATGGGGAAAATCTTAGTGTTCTAAATATATACTTTCCTTCTTCTGAGGCATATTACAGCACAGCACATATCCGTCCTTCGAGTGAGAAATTTTAGGCGATTTAACGACGTTTCTTCAGGTGAATACCTTATACAAAACCCTACACCGTAATGACTGAGCCAGGAGACCGCGTGTTCGCTACTATAGCGCGTTTTAATGTAGGCCACTTATGACTAACCCGCGTGGAGAGACCGTACAAAACACAGTATAATTCGGTACGGATATTGTTTGTTACAAATCCCTTTTAATGTGCTGAGTCGTGTAAGAAAATATTATTCATTATTTACTGCACGTCGCCACCTTTAGTCTCTGGCGTCTCACCGCGACGGTCTGGGTTCGATTCCAGGGCAGTACGCGTGGTATTTATGGTGAAAAAAGTGGCACTTGAACATAATTTCCTCCCATTACTTCTGATTTCCCCTGTGTATAATTCCACCGATGCCCCATGCTTATTCATTTATTTACTTACTATCGACGCCAATATAAGCTTAGTAACTGATAGCGTTTTTAAATAAAACCTTTAAAATAAACGTGTTTGTGGCAGCCGTAAGGCCCATCGTACTACAACGTAAACAAAAATATGTTCAATTACTGTGAAACAGTTTGTAATTAACCATTAAGAATCCACTGGCTCGTATGTATCACTTACTTTGGCATTTGGATAGCCCAATCCGCATATGCTAATAAATTTTTTGTGTATACGGTACGTACATGTGTGTGTGTGGGTTGATGTGTGTTTTGTGTGAATCTTGCAACAAAAAAAACAGCGATTATTTCGCCGTACAACAATGACGTTGCAGTCTTTGTAATGGACAATGTGTTTACTGCGCGGTAGGAAATGAATATTTAGCTGTGTTTTATGTATATGAACCTCAGGCTGCGAAGCGCTAAGAACCTTACAAAAGACGTGCATGGATGCACGCATCTTAAGTTTCCAGCTGTCCGCCTCACATCGACTTTCTTAATTCCGTCTTCGTGTAACTGCGTATAAAGACGGGGCGAATCAATATGTCTTCATGAAGGACAATAAGGTAGGCTCCTAGGTGATGCGTTAAAGAAACGCGCGTTCCACCGAAGGGGGGAAAAACGATATGGAAAATATAAATGGCATAAACACCTCATTATTAGTTGTCAGTTGTCATATTCCTGCCTGTTAAACCTTATAACACATCTTCTTGAGCTAGTATAAGATACAATCCTCACGTTCAGGAAGATCGAGTTTCGAACACCCACTTCCAAACAGAGTTGTTTTATAATTTTATTTCTTCTCACCTGGAAAATATTAAGATGGTATCTCGAAATAGCATCGATTCCCTATCTCCTTCATTTGCTATTTCATTATCGCACCAATGTTCAACGCTAAATATATAACTATAGAATTTTCAGCATTCTAAGCATAGGTATATATAGAAATCACTCGTGAGTGAATTTGATTTTACATTATTGTCTTCAGCTGTTATATATAACATCACGTGAAGAAATATAGTAATTATATAGACCTCCGTTACTTAATGAATTATCCGGTTAGCTCAGTTGGTGTAGTGATAAAGATACGGCTTTGTCTACCGAAAACTTCCGGCAGAGGCGAAAATTTCTCTCTTTTCCACCCTACCCAGATTGGCTCTGAGTCAATTTGCACAGGGTGTTTTCGCCCCGAACTCAAGCGGCCGAGACCTCTTACCAACCACTCACTTCCATGCACTGCTAAAGGTTAAGATGCCCTGGAGATATACCAACACAAGCAGGCCCAGTCTGTTTGCTGGTCTGTGATATAAAACAAATGGTTTTCCATTTTGTATATTCTATACTACAGTCGGTTGCATATTCGGTTGGACAGTCTTATGCATTGTAGATCTGCTAGATTTCCCGATATAATGTCCAAATTTTCGACGTGATTACGCCTTCAAAAGAAAAGCCACACTTCTTAACCGAAGTTTCAACACATTTACAACGAAGTTCATATGAAGAGCATTTAACAGTTTAGTTCCTATATCACGCCTCACAAAAGGCACACAACGTATGAATTGTGAGGTTAATTCTGCTAATGAACTTTCAGGAAAATTGTCATTGTTTTATCTGACAACCGAAGAAAATCTCTGGGTAAATGACCAAATGACATAAAATTCAAAAAAATTATGTCGGCCGAATATCTAATTCTTTGACCTTAAAGCTGGTGGATTGTATGAACACACAATGCCTCACGGAGAGTTAAGAATTGAAAATACACTAAATGAATTAGCACCAAAGAAAGCAAGAGTAAAAGGGCAATATATCAGACTCATGAACCTGGGCACTTCAGTCGGCATAGTGATCAGGCTACGAGCTGGGCAACGGTGGAATTCTGGTTCGATTCTCGGTAGTATCAGGAGAATTTTCTATTTTCTAAAGCGCCCTGGGCAACTGGGCGGCCAACCCCCAACCTCCCGTTCAATAGGTGATGGAGTAAAGCGGCTATGGAGTAAACCTGACCACTACTGTCCATCTAGAGCCAAGGTTAGGAATGAGTGGAGCGGTACCTTCACTCCCCCATATGCCTTCATGGTGTCCACAAAGACAACTTTCTTTGCCATTTATTTTATGAATCACACTCATGCTTGGCCTGTGGCTGATTTGACCTCGTATCCCGAATAAATTGACAAGAATATTTGTCTCCACATCCTTATTTATCGCGGGCACAGTAAATCGATACCGCTTTCTAGTGTTTAATAAAATATGAATGTAATCAGCTAACTTTAATCGTTGACTAAGACATCTCCTTGCAACTGCACACCTGAATGTTAGATTTTATTTTTTGTCACGATATCCAAAATCGTCACATATCTAAAGAAACTCGATTACATTAAATATTGATCGGACACTGCCACCTCGTGCGTTTAATTGGAGTTTTCCTCGACTTGGTAAACTTTTTTTTTCATATTTAATTGTCGTCACAATTATCTCGGGACAGGTGGTGTTTCAGCTTTCTAGGTCCAGGCAGAAGAAAGCGAAAGTCAGAAAGTGTTTACTATCTAATGAAGTTTTTCTTTTCTTTTTTTTTTCAGAATTATTTACGAGAAGCACAACGAATAAATGTATGAAAGAATGGCGATGTAACCTATGTCCGTCTGTCCAGTAGCACGTTGAATGTTAAAAGATAGCTCTCGGTGAAATAAGGTATTGGGAAAATACAGAAACTTTGTCGTGAGTGCTTAATTCCGTTTATATCTGACTTCGCACGAAGCGCCAACCAACATAAGTTTTGTCGATTTGATGAAAATCTCTTTTCCTCACAAAACATTGGCATATCTTATATCGTGTAGGCGTCGCTGATTCTCCATTTATTTACTTATTCATTCATTCACACCATTCATTCATTCATTCATTTATCCGTCCATTCATGTATTCGTAATGATAGGAATTCTGCGCCTAGCAGACACGTGCCAACCATCTCTGAGGTCTACCCACCCCCTTGTCCAGTTCCAAGCGTGAAGACGGTCACATGTTATGTCCATCACCAAAGTTAGGAATCCATGGAACTTTAGTCTTACTGATCCATACATCTTCACGACGTGGTTTTTTAAGCATAGGAAGAATAAGTGGATATTATTAATTGCGTTATTCTACGTGGTGCAATTGGTTGAGGCACTGCGCTACAAGCCGGAAGGTTGCGGATTCAAATCTCGATGATGTCATTGGAATTTTTCATTGTCATAATCCTTCCGGTCGCACTATGGCCCTGGGGTCGACTCTGCCTGTCACAGAAATGAGTACCAGGGATATTCCCTGGGGGTAAAGGTGGCCGGTGCGTACGGCTGACAACCTTACCATCTTCTTGTGCCGAGTGTCTTAAAATCTGGGAGCCTCAAACTCCTGGAACCCTCAGGGCCTGTCCAGGCTTGCAATGGGATTCTTTTACCTGTTTTGTGTATACACAGAGACAAATAAGTATCCATGAGACAAAACATTTGTTTACTGGACACCTAATCGCAGCTAAATATTACGGCTCATATATAGCCATCCTCGACCGCCTCTGTGGTCTAATGGTCAGAGTTTCTGGCTACAGATACAGAGGTCCCGGGTTCGATCCCCGGCGCTACCATTTTTTAGTAGTAGTGGGGTCTGGAACGGGGCCCACTCAGCCTCGTGAGCCTCGTGAGGTCAATTGAGGAGCTACTTGAATAAAAAACGTAGCGGCTCCAAGTCTAGAAAACAGAGATTAACGGCTGTGGGGACCCGTTGCGCTGACCACGTCACACCCCTCTATCCGCAAAAGTTGGCACTAACTTCGCCGACGGGCGGCGGCCGCTCTGTCGGTATAGTTCGCGTGCGGACTAAGGCCACGGAGTTTATATAGCCATCCTCAGGCTGTACAAGATGGCATAAAAAGAAAATGTACATACAATTTGTACAACGTGAGTGTAGCTTAGTACGAGCTCCATCATTTTTTAATAAAAAAAGTTTGACGGATATTAGTTATTTCCTTTCTTTCTTCCATAGTTTTTGTTTCAGTTTTCTAACGTGCATTAGTACGAGTATATGTTATGTGTGTGTGTGTGTGTGTGTGTGTGTGTGTGTATATATATATATATATGTATATATAACGTGTACACATATTTTACCCTCCAGTTCAGCCAGCATTCATTCAGCAATGCTTATTCTAAGATGTATTTGCCAAAAGGGGTCATAGCTGTTTGCCTGAAACGCAGTCATACAAAAATTCGGCGTCCATCATCGTATGAGAGAAGATTTAATTAATTTCCTTCTTCTACCATGAACTAACTGGCCTGGATTATTAATGATGGACTGAAAATATTACGTTTGTGACATAATTTGAAGTGTTATGAGGTCATTCTATTTGAGTTCACCTGTAGACGAAAATTGCTTAAAATATTATTTCGGACAGCCAGGGAATGTAAAATGGAACATGACAAGTTGAAAATAATGTAATTCTGTGTAGCGATAGTAGCGTCAGGGACATCTGATGGTGGGGCACCGAGGTAACCACGTTAGCGTCACCGTAGTTCTGTACATATGTATTTTGGAGTGCCTGGATAAATCTCGGCCTGGTGTTCTTGACTAAGGATTTTCATGGTTTTCTACATTGTCCAGAACATCGATCAGTAAACCCTCAGTTATCCACGCGCTTCATCATCATTCGACACCTTGTAACTTCTGTAGTTGAAACATCTTTGCATTACCTAAGATTCAGTCAGTAGTCTGCTACAGGAACAGGGCAAATCTTACAAAATCTTGATTCTCCTCTGATTACGAACCATTACAACTAAATCTAAATCTAAATAAATTAGGCTTAATAAATAAATGTTGACACTTTGGATAAATAAATTACTGGAAGCTGAAACAATATTACTGGTACGGATTATGACACAAGAATTTAATTTGTATTCATGCATCAGTTGCAGAACTGTAACATATGGTATGATGCTTAAACCTTTGACAGAAGAAAGCTGTAAAAGGGGAAATGACTTCCTGCAGTACTGTACAGCTGGTGATGACTTATTTTAAATTAATAGATGTGCGATTTGATGTTCCCACTTGTGTATTAATATTACTGTTACTCTGGTGTGGTGGCTAGAAGGGTTGATCAAAGGTACCGCCATCACTCATGTCTACGTGTTTCCCGCACTTGTCAAGAGATGGAGGTAAGTGCCGATGCCCTTGCAGCTCCATCTGTCACTGTGACACTACATTCTCGTTACCAACCTAAACCATTTACGTTACCTGTTTTATTAATCTGAAATACCAATCACAGACGATATACCGAACACCTAATTCAAGTTAGACTATTTGTAAAATTATGAAGGTCTTTTAACTATTGTTAAGGTATACGTCAACTTCGTCTCCTACCAATACGTCGGCTGTCGTGTGTTTGTGATTGTGGTTGGTAGGCATTGTGATTTTAAACACATAACAAGAATCGTGCACATATGAATATTATAAACCGGCTAGTCAGCTGGTATGTTATAAAAATGCATATTTAGGAGTAGTTGCAGTAGTAAGTAACGGTATTCAGGTGATGTTATGCCGTACCTAAACTAAAGAAATATGACGTGTTTTAGTGCATTTATTACTTATGTAGATTTTGACGGTTAAAGGTTTGAACTGTGAGTTAAGGTGTGCAAAAATTGTCCACTGTGCTGTAAGAACAAACTTGATTCTTCCACCCCATTAAAGGAACATCTGACGCATTTTGCTGCAGGTTCTGTACGGTGCCCACAATGTAGCCGCAGTCCTATTGGACTGTAACACGATACTACATTTCAATGTCCATGACTTTCAGTGTTAGGATGAGGAAATGAAAGTGCGTGGCGTACGAGAAGAGTCTGAGAGTCATATAGTAAAAGTTGGTACCAGAACAAATTACGACAGGAAGCGGCAGTTCATGCAGTATCACTAAGTCTGAAATGGCCATTGTAGCAGAATGTGAAGTGGCCAATGTGATGGAGTGTGAATTGAAGTTGAAGAGCAGATACAAGTATGTATGGAACAAATACATCAGTGTTTACATGATTTCAACAACTTAAATTCAATTAGCCTTGTTATAACACATTATGCTCCAGTATATGGAGTAGTTAACAATCTGAATATAAATCATAATATTTCAGAAGCAAAGCCAGACAGCAGGTAATTATGCAATAATGACACAGTTAGTGCTTGTAACAAATCTTAGCATACCTGTGGGATGTGTGGAGTCACTTCGTGGCAGTTAATATTCTCAAAGAACACGCATTAGATAGTCATGGATTAAAACACATTGTTGTCAAAGGAAGTAATGTGGAAGATTCAATGGGAAAATGTCCAGACAGTAATATGCTTGATTACATTGATAAGGAACACAAAGATCCTAAAAACGCTTCTGCTGAACAACTTTACCCAACAACTGGACCTCACTGGATTCTGCCAAAGCCATTTACCACAGACATAACAGATGTCAACTTTTCCATTATGAAAAAAGAAGTGCAACCAGTAGGACTGATTGTGATCTGTGTGGCAAGCAGTTTGAGCAGCAAACAATTTCGTTGTCCATAAGAATGTTTAGCTGGATCCGAAATTTTGGCTACTGAAATGCCCCTTGTTCCAGAAATATTTTTTTACCAAAAGTTCTTACAGTTATTATCACCTGAGTGTGCATGAATATACAAGGCTCCATCGATTGTAGAAGAGCATGCAAAGTCTGTACCTTGTAGCCTGGATGGGAAACACTGTCAGAATACTGACCACCGAAACATATATGCATGCACCTTCATAAGGCAGAAAATACTCTACAAAGTCAAATCTTATGTGTGTGCACACACTGTGATAAGCGATTTACAAACACATTTGAAGTGTAACGTCATGAGAGGGGACACACAGGTGAGAAATGCCATATATGTGAGGTATGTGGGAAATACATTCTGTATGAGCTAGTTTCTGAATGTCCATATGCTTAGCCATACTGGTGAGAAACCATACAGTTGCAACATCCGTGGAGCAGTCTTCACCTGCAAGTCTGCACTGAGAAATGTTTAAGTTCATTCCCATGGTTGTAAGGGCATTCAACTGTGTGCACTGTGACAAGTCATTTTTTATGTATATACAGCTTTACAACCATGTGCAACTTCATACATGTCCATTCATATGTGAAGGCTGTTCCAGGGTCTTCACTGCTTATGTTCTTCTCACCAAACACATACAGACACATAAGAAGAGCTGCTGTGGTAGGTAACAGGTGTGGAGGGTATACCTTCTTGAGAGTTACTGTGATACACGCTGGCTAACAGGGCTCTGATCTACCCAAGCCATAGTGGAAGGTATCATGCTGAAGGCTGCATGGCAATGGGGTAATGATAGCATTGTCATAAACAATCCCCTTGGGGAACCAGTCCACATCCCATTGTATGTAAGACCTTCCATCCACGTGGGGCTCCATGGACGGTGACCGATGTTTTCCCCCTATTTCATGGGAGAGCTCCTTAACTGGGGACTCTATGAGATATAAATGAATGAATCAACCATTGGCTCTGGAGATGGATCATCTCTCTCCATAGGGGCCCCGTTGGGGGTACATGAAGGAGGGCTCCTTTACTGGGGACTTTGAGAGAGAGGTGAGATTTTGTTTTTATCGGGGGATGTGTAAAAGAAGGCTCTGGAAACAGGCATCTCTCTCCATAGGGACCCCGTTGGGGGTACATGAAGGAGGGCTCCTTTACTGGGGACTTTGAGAGAGAGGTGAGATTTTGTTTTTATCAGGGGATGTGTAAAAGAAGGCTCTGGAAACAGGCATCTCTCTCCATAGGGGCCCCACTGGGGAACCTGGGGGGTGTTTGTCTACTGGGGACTCTGAGAGATAGATGAAGGAGGGCTCTGAAACAGAGCATCTGTCTCAATGGGAGCTTTGTAAAATCTGGAGGGGGGGGGGGCTGCTTTACTGGGGACCCTGAAGTGAAGGATGTGTAAAGAAGGCTCTAGAAATGGATATCTCTCTCCATGGGGGCCCCATTGTGGAACGTGGAGAGGAGCTAATTTACCAGGGACTTGGGGAGCGAGATGAGGAGAGCTCTGGAAATGGGCATGTGTTTCCATAGGGGTCCTGTTTAGGGAACATGGAGGGGATGCTCATTGCCCAGGGACTTTGAGAGAAGGGTGAGATTTTTCTGTCAGGAGAACTTTTACTGGGGAATCAAAGAGACGCATAAAAGAAGGCTCTGAAAACGGGAAACTTTCTCCATAGGGGCCCTGTTGGGGAACCTGGAGAGGGTTTTGTTTACTGGGGACTCTTCAGAGACAGATGAAGGATGTCTGTGAAAAAGGAGCATCTCTGTCTGTTGGAGGTCTGTGTGGGGAACATGGAGGGGGGCTCCTTTACTGGGGAACCTAAAGAATATGTAAAGGAAGGCACTGGAAACAGGCATCTTTCTCCACAGGGACCCCTTTGGGGAACCTGGAGGGGGTTCATTTACCAGGGACTTTGATATACAGTAATATTAGGGCACCTTTTCTTGGACCCAGAGGATGTTAGGAGCCTGAGGCTGGGGGCCGTCTGGAACTTCAGTAAAGAACCAGTGCTCCCAATGACTTGGCATTAGAGTATGGGGCATGAAGGGCCTGTCTAGAGGACTAGGTGCATTTGGACTGAAAGGTCTCAAACTTGATTATTACTGTAATGAATGCCAACCGTAATCATAAACTGTTAACAAATTGTATAATTTAGTATATGTAAATGTTACACTTGTACCATGCTTTCAGTAGAATTTAACAGACAGGAAATGAGTAGTTGCACCACAATTGCAAATGCTGCAGCGTTAGGTAGTTCATTATACTTAGAAATATGCCTGAACCTGCAGTGATGTTAACACAGAGTTTACTAAACTCTGAAGAATGTCTGAGTTGCAAAGCCACCTCTATAAATTTTAGTGTTTAGAGGTAATTGTCCTCGCTCAATCACTTATTGCTCACTTGCCGAATTGCTGGTTGATATTGGTTTGACTACCGGCTCTTTGGTGTCTACGGTGTTGAAGATTTATTATATGTGGAAACAGTATATATTTATTAAGACAGCAAAGTGACTACAATGGTATTAAAGTACAGCTGTTTACTTCTGGTAAAAGGTGAGTTGTGTTGACTGCATAGAAATTACATTTTGATTATAAAATTTTTTTTTCAGTTGAGCAACTTTGGCTACTTATATTGGTGTGTGATTTAATTCTAAATTCAACGCTAATCGGCTTACAACTAACTAAAGAGGCGAGACAGTTATTTTAATTGGCATGAGAATATTAAAGTGTAACTAATTTAGGAATTTACTAAGTTTGTAACTTTGGGAATTTGATATTGGTATTTTTACTTTGGTAGACTAGAATATAGATATATTTATTTTGGTAAATTTGGATAATCATTGAGGTTGTGCTATAATATCCCTGAGTCCCGATTTACTGATCCCAAGTTGATAGAATTGAGAGCAGTTGACAGTACCTGCTAAACAACTAGTGTTTGGTGGCAGTGATTGTGGAAACTACGAACGTGGGAACTAAATTAATAGGAATATCGTAAGCATATTCCACTTAATGTCAGTTTGTGTTATGTAGTGGGAGCGAACTATTACACAGGAGGCACTACATTACTCTACTCTTCTCCAACAGTTCGCAAAATATTATAACCCATTTCATCTTGATACACCTGAAAGCCCAGGAAGCCTTTTTTGCAAGATAAAAGAATAACTGCTTGATTAGAGTTTATTTCATAATTTTATGCTCTTGTCTGTGTTCATATGAATATCATTTTTAAGTTACTATCACTTCACCATATCTTAAAACAATTTTAAACGGATGTGTTGTGAACTTGGTTAAGAAAGGTGAACATATGCTTCATTTCTCTTCCATCATTTCCAGAGCAGTGGTTTTTATAGTTTGTACATTATAAAGTCCTTTAGTAAAGAATATGTAATGACCGAAAAATAGCAACACTGGTAATTGCAATCTAAGGTTCATTTCTGCTGATACTAGTGCCCACCACCTGACATGGTCCTGAGCCAGTTCTGTGCACCCCTTTGTGTTACAGCCTTCCTGCCCTAATGTACAGTTGCATGTTACTCTGGGTCTCCTTTGTCTTCCAAGTGATCATTTTCCAGGATGACTCACGACCAAAATTCTGAATGTGTTTGTTGACCTTACCAGCCTGGCTAAATACCAAGCCCACAGTAGCTTTTAAGACTTTGTTTTCCAGACAGTGCTGCATAACTCACAGTCTCAAAAGTATTTGTTATGTAATATTCTAAATTGCTCACATTTTATCTGTTATACATCCTGATATTTTCCTGAGCACTGCATTTCAAAACATCTGTAATTTATACTCATTTCTCAAGCAAGAGACTACATGTCATACCCATCAAGGTAAAGGTGACATTGTCCCTGTCCATGCCATGAAGGCATATATGGGAAGTAGAGGTATTAGCTCCACTCATTCTTAATCTTGGTGACAGGCAGAGGTGAGTGGGCAGCTTCACACCACAGCCACTTTACCTCTGGGAAAGGCTTTGGTGTCCATTGAATAGGAAGTTTGGAGATCTCAAGAATCAGTCATTTTGGAGAAGAGAAAACCTCATTTTTCTACCTGGATACAACCATACAAAACATTATTGGCAAAATAATTTGCTGTGTGTCATGTCCAGCGTTGATCTTTTCTAGTGATTAGTGAGTTGTAGGATCTGTTCTGAAAAACAGTATGAAAGGCTGCTCAAGGGAAATCTTGGGAATACTATGATAACATGAGATTCAGAGAGTTGCAGTGTTTTTAAAAGTTTTGTGTGTAATATTTTACTGTTTTATAAAAATGAGCTGATTATGAAATATTGTTTTCTCTGTTTGTGTGATAGGAATATTCATCCCATTTCAGTAGCAACAAAAGGGTTATAAAAATGACATGAGTTTCAAATTGAATTGGCTAGTTTGGAAATCACATGTGTTGCATATGCAGATCTGCTGTTAACAGAGCTCATTTGCAATAGAGGTACAGGCAGTCCTCATGTAATTTTTCTTGGAGCAACATTGTTCCACTTTAATGTTGACACACTTAGTAATCAAAGGTTCCTAGACTTGAATTAACCTTGTTTTCTCTGGCAGCTGGTGGGATCTTCAGTCACCAGACTAATAGGTATTTTAATGATTACTAACTAACTAAACTCCGTGGCCTTAGTCCGCACGCGAACTATACCGACAGAGCGGCCGCCGCCGGTCGGCGAAGTTAGTGCCAACTTTTTCGGATAGAGGGGTGTCACGTGGTCAGCGCAACGGGTCC
>Ga0123354_10008186_pt1 | contig 15872 bp, 32 predicted proteins | sample TergutLab28metaG_2_FD_97872 | JGI IMG/M metagenome (GOLD analysis project Ga0123354, IMG submission 97872) | Labiotermes labralis P4 segment gut microbial communities from Petit-Saut dam, French Guiana - Lab288 P4 | ecosystem: Host-associated > Arthropoda: Insects > Digestive system > Gut ...
ACTACTACCGCTACTACTACTGCTACTACTACTACTATTGCTATTGCTATTACTAATACTGCTAATACTCCTACTACTGCTACTGCAACTAATACTATTTCCACTACTACTACTGCTACTGCTACTCCTACTACTGCTACTACTTCTACTACTGCTACTACTACTACTACTACTACCACTAATACTACTACTACTACTACTACCACCACTACTACTACTACTATTAATTCTACTACTACTACCACCACTACTGCCACTACTAACACTACTACTACTACTACCACAATTACTACCAACACTACTATTACTACTGCTGCTGCTACTACTACTACTACTACTGCTAATACTACTACTACTAACACTACTACCACTACTACAACTACTACTACTACTACCACTACTACCACTACTACTACTACTACTACTACTACTACTACTACTACTACCACTACTACTATTACTACTACTACTGCTAATACTTCTACTACTACTACTTCTGCTACTACTACTACTACTACTGCTGCTGCTACTATGACTATTTCTACGACTACTACTACTACCACTACTACTATTACTAATAATACTACTACCACGACTACTACTACTTCTACTATTATTACTACTGTTAATACTACTACTGTTCCTGCTACTACTACCGCAACTAGTACGAATACTACTACTACTGCTAATACTAAAGCTGCTACTATTACTACTGCTGCTACTACTACTAATACTACTGCTACTACTACTTCTACTACTACTACTACTACTACAACTACTACTACTACTACTACTACTTCATCTACTACTACTGCTACTACTACCACTACTACTTCTACTGCTAATGCTACTACTACTACTACTGCTGTTGCTACTACTACAACTACTGCTCCTGCTACTAATACTACTGCTACTACTACTACTAATGCTACTGCTACTACTAATATTGCTACTACTACTATTACTACTAATACTGGTAATACTACTACTGCTACTACTACTACTGCTACTACTTCTACTACCACTATTACTACTAATGCTACTACTACTATTAATACTAATACAAGTATTCTGCTATTACTACCTCTACTACTACTACTGCTACTACTACTACTACTACTTCAACTACCACTACTACCACTACTACTACCAATACTACCAATACTACCACTACTACTACTACCACTACTAGAACTACTACTACCCCTACTACCACTACTACCACTACTACCACTACTACTACTACCACTACTACCACTACTATCACTACTACCACTACTACTACTACTACTGCTACTACTACTACTTCTACTAATACTAACACAACTACCACTAATACATCTATTTCTACCACTACTACTTCAACTACTACTGCTACTACTACTACTGCTATTACTACTACTGCGGCTATTACTATTAATACTACTGCTATTACTACTACTGCTACTATTACTACTACTACACCTACTGCTACTACTAATACTACAATTATTACTACTACTGTTTCTGCAACTACTGCTTCTACTACTACTACTTCTACTACAACTACTACCACTACTACCACAACTACTACTACTAAAATTATAACCACTACTACTACTACTACTACTACCACTACAACTACTACTACTACTACCACTTCTCCCAATACAACCATTAATACACCCCTACCACTATGACCACTACTATCACTACTACCACCACTGCTACCACTACTACTACTACTACTACTACCACAAATACTACTATTACCACTACTAACACTACTACCACTACTACTACTATTACTACCACTACTACTACTATTACTAGTACTTCTACAACTACTACCACTACTACCACTACTACTACTACCATTACTATTACTACTACTGTTACTACTATTACTACTACTAATATTGCAACTATTATTACTACCACCATACAACCACCACCACCACCACTACTACTACTACTATTACACCACCACGACCACTACTACTACTAATTCTACTACTACTACTACTGTTACTACTAGTATTACAACCACCCCACCACCCCCAACACCACCACAACCACTACTACTATTCTACTACTGCTTCTACTAAACTTACCACCAACCCACCACCCCCACCACCTCCACAACTACTTCTACTACTATTACCAACACAACCAATAAAACCACCACCACTATTTCTACAAATATGGGTACTGCTAATACTAGTATTACCGCCAGCCCACCAACCCCACCACCAATATTACTACTATTAACATCACCACCACCACGACTACTACTTCTACTACTACTGCTACTACTAATAATACAACCACACCACAACCGCTCCTCCACTACTAATTCTAATACTACTACTATTACCAAAACCATCACCACCTCTACCAACACCACTGCTACTACAACTACTACTGATACTACTAATACTACTACCACCCCACCAACCCCACCAATACTACTACTACTATTTTCACAAACACCCACACCACCACCACTACTATTACCAATTCTATCATTACTACCATTTCTACAACTACCATTACAACCACTACTACCACTACTACTACTAACACTACTAACACTACAAACACTACTACTACTACTACCACTACTACCACTACTACCACTACCACTACCACTAATACCACCAATACCACTACTACTACCACTATTACTACTAATACCACATCTATTACTACCACCACCACTACCACTACTACTAACACTAATACCACTACTACTATTACTACCACTACAAACACTACTCCCAACACTACTACTACTACCACTACTACCACCACTACTACTACTACCACTACTACTACTACTACTACTGCTACTACTACTACTTCTACTACTACTAACACAACTACCACTAATACCTCTATTTCTACCACTACTACCTCAACTACTACTGCTACTACTACTACTGCTATTACTACTACTGCGGCTATTACTATTAATACTACTGCTATTACTACTACTGCTACTATTAGTACTACTACACCTACTGCTACTACTAATACTACAATTATTACTACTACTAATACTGCAACTACTGCTTCTACTACTAGTACTGCTAATACTACTTCTACTACTACAACTACTACCACTACTACCACAACTACTACTACTAAAATTATAACCACTACTACTATTACTACTACTACTACTACTATAACTACTACTGCTACTACTAATAATACAACCACACCACCACCGCTCCTCCACTTCTAATTCTATTACTACTACTATTACCAAAACCATCACCACCACCACCACCTCTACAAACACCACTGCTACTACAACTACTACTGCTACTACTAATACTACCACCACACAACCAACCCCACCAACACTACTACTACTAGTATTAGAACCACCACCAACACTACTACTACTACTAATACAGCTACTACTAATACTACCACAAGCCCTCTAACCTCTCCACCACTACTACTAATACTATTACCAAAACCACCATCATCATTACTACTAATACTACTGCTACTAATAATACTAACACTACCCCACCACCCTCACCACCACCTCTACTACTAATATTACTAATACCAACACAACCACAACTGCTACTACTAATACTACTACTGCTACAACTACTACTACTAATACTAATACTATCTCTACTACCACTACTAATACTACTCAATTCTACCATTACTACCATTTTTACTACAACCATTACAACCACTAGTACCACTACTACCACAACTAACACTAAAACTACTACTACCACTACTACCACTACTACCACTAACACTACCACTAATAGCATTACTACCACTAATACTACCACTATTACGACTACTACCACTACTATTACTCCTACCACTACTAACACTATTAACACTACTACTACTAATACTACCACTACTACTACTACACTAGTACCTCTACTAGTATTACTACCAGTACTACCACTACTACTACTACTACTAATATTACTACCACCACTACTACTACTACTAATACTACTACTACTACTACCACTACTACCACTACTACCACTACAAACCACTACTACCGCTACTACTACTACCACTACTACCTCTACTAACACTACTACTACTACCACTACTACTACTACTAATATTACTACCACCACTACTACTCCTACTAATACTACTACTACTACTACCAAAACTACCACTACTACCACTACTATCACTACCACTACTACCACTACTACCGCTACTACTACTACCACTACTACCACTAGTACCGCTACTACTACTACCACTACTACCGCTACTACTACAACCACTAGAACCACTACAATTATTGCAACCACTACAAATACCACTACTACTACTACCACTACTACTACTACTAGTACCACTACTGCTACTATTACTACGTCCACTACTTCTATTACGAACACTACAACCACTACAACTACTACTACCGCTACTATTAATACTGCTACTACTACTACTACTACAACAATTTATACTACTGCTACTACTACTATTTCTACTACTACTACTAATACTGCTACTGATACTACTACTGCTACTGCTACTACTGCTACTGCTACTACTACTACAGCTACTACTACTACTACTACTACTACTACAAATACTGCTATTTCTACTACTGCTACTGCTGCTACTACTACTACTACTGCTACTACTACAGCTACAAATACTACTACTAGTACTACTACTACTAATGCTACTAATATTACTACAACCACCTCAAAAACCACACCACCACTACTACTACTACTATTACCACCACAACCACTACTACTACTATTACTACTACTACTACTACTACTATTGCTAGTACTAATACTAACACCACCGCACCACCCCCAACACTACCACTACTACTACTACTATTACCAACATCATTACCAACACCACTATTACTTCTAAAACTAAAACTGCTACTACAATTACTACCACCAGACCACCACCACAACTACTACAACTATTAACATCACCACCACCACCACCACTAGTACCTCCACCACTGCTAGTACACCTACTACTGCTACTGCTAATATTACCACCACCCCACCACCCTCACCAACACTACTATTACTACTATTACCACAAACACCACCACCACAACTGCTACTATTACTACTACTACTAATATTACCACCAACCCACCACCCCCACCACCAGCATTACTACTACTATTACTATTACCACCACCACCATCACCACCACTATTACTACTACTACTAATACTACTACAACTGCTACTAATAATACTACCACTACTACTACCACTACTAATATTACTAATACTACTACTACTGCGACTATTAATACTACCACAAACACTACTACTACTACTACTACTATTACTACTACCACTACTACTACTACTACTATTACTACTACCACTACTACCACTACTACTACTACCATTACTACCACTACTAACACTACTACTACTACCACTACTACCACAACTACTACAACCCATACTACAACCACTACTACCATTACATCCACTACTACTAGAACTATCACCACTACAATTAGTAGAACTACTACTACTACCACTAATAACACTACTACTACTACCACTACTACTACTACTACTACTACTAATACTACTACTATTACTATTACTACTACTACTACTACTGCTGCTACTACTATTAATACTACTGCTATTACTACTACAGCTACTATAACTACTAGTACAACTACACCTACTGCTACTACTAATACTACTACTACTACTACTGATACTACAACTACTGCTTCTTCTACTACTACTGCTATTACTACTAGTACTACTACAACTACTACCACTACTACTACAACTACTACTACTAAAATTATAACCACTACTACTACTACTACTACCACTACAACTACTACTACTACCACAATTCCCACTACAACCACTAATACACCCCTACCACTATGACCACTACTATCACTACTACCACCACTGCTACCACTACTACTACCACAACTAATACCACTACCACTACTACCATTTCTTCCACTAATAACACTACTATCACTACTACTGCAACTGCTACCACTACTACAACAAATACTACTACTACCACTACTAACGCTACTACCACTACTACTACTACTACTACCACTACTACAACTATTACTAGTACTTCTACTACTACTACCACTACTACCATTACTACCACTACTACAACTACTACTACCTCTACTACCATTACTACTATCACTACTACCACTACTACCACTACTACCACTACTATTACTACTACTATTACTACTAATACTTCTACTACTAATGCTACTACTATTACTACCACCATACCACCACCCCCACCACCACTACTACTACTACTATTACCACCACCACGACCAATACTACTACTAATTCTACTACTACTACTACTACTACTGCTACTACTAGTATTACCACCACCCCACCACCCCCAACCACACCACTACCACTACTATAATCTACTACTGCTACTACTAACACTACCACCAACCCAACACCCCCACCACCTCCACTACTACTACTATTACCAACACAACCAATAACACCACCACCACTCTTTCTACAAATATGGGTACTGATACTACTAATACTACCGCCAGCCCAACACCCCCACCACCACTATTACTACTATTAACATCACCACCACTACGACTACTACTACTACTACTGCTACTATTAATAATACAACCAACCCACCACCGCTCCCTCATTAATAATTCTAATACTACTACTATTACCAAAACCACCACCCCCACCCCCACCTCTACCACCACCACTGCTACTACAACTACTACTGTTACTACTAATACTACTACCACCCCACCACCCCCACCAATACTACTACTAATATTTTCACAACCACCACCACTACTACTAATAATAATATTACCACCACCACCACCACCAACTTCACACCACCCCATCCACCCCCACTATTACTACAACTACTATTACCATCACCACCACCACCACCATTACTACTACTACGACTACTACTAATACTAACAACACCGCACCACGCCCACCACCAGTAATATTACTACTACTACTATTACAACCAGCACCACCACCACCGGGACTTCTACTACTACTACTACAGCTACAACTAATACTACCACAAGCCCTCTAACCTCACCACCACTACTACTAATACTATTACCAAAACCACCATCATCATTACTACTAATACTACTGCCACTAATTATACTAACACCACCCCACCACCGTCACCACCACCTCTACTACTAATATTACTAATACCACCACAACCACTACTGCTAGTACTAATACTACTACTGCTACAAATATTACTACTAACAATAATAATACCACTACTGCCACTACAAATACTACCAATTCTACCATTACTAAAATTTTTACTACAACAATTACAACCACTTCTACCACTACTACTACTACCACTACTACCACTACTAACACTACTACTACGACAACTACAACCACTACTACCACTAACACTACCACTAATACCACCACTACCACTACTACTACCACTATTACGACTTCTACCACTACTAATACTACTACCACTACTACCACCACTACTACTATTACTACCACTACAACTACTACACTAGTACCTCTACTAATATTACTACCACTACTACCACTAGCACCACTACCGCTACTACTACTGCCACTACTCCTAGCACTAATACCTCTACTAGCACTACTACCTCTACTACCACTACTACTACTACTACTACTACTACCATTACTACTCCTATTACTACGTCCACTACTACTACTACAACCACTACAACCGCTACAACTACAAATACCACTACTACTACTACCACTACTACCACTATTACTACTACTACTAGTACTACTACAACCACTGCTACTACTACTACTACTACTGCTACTGCTACTACTAATACTGCTACCACTATTACAGTTACTGCTAATTCTAATACTGCTTCTTCTACTACTACTACTGCTTCTACTACTACTACTGCTACTACTACTACTACTAACACTACTACCACTACTACCAGCAATAGTACCACTATTACCACTATTACCACTAATACTACCACTACAACCACTAAATGTTCTACTACTTCTACTACTACTACTAATACTACCACTACTACTACTACTACTACCACTATTACGACTACTACTGCTACTGCTACTACTACTACACCTACTATTTCTAATACTACAACTGCTATTACTAATACTACTACTTCTGCTACTACTACTATTACTACTGCTAATACTACTACTACTACTTTTACTGCTACTACTATGGCTACTATTACTACTAATATTACTACTACTGCTACCACTACTACAACTACTAGTACAACTACCAATACTACTACCACTACTACCACTACTACCACTACTACTACCACTTCTACCTCTACTACCACTACTACAACTACTAACACTACTACCACTACTACCACTACTACTACTCCTACTACCACTAATACTACTACTAATTCTACTAATACTACTATCTCTACTACTACTACTACTACTACTTCTATTACTACTACTACTACCACTACTACCACTAACAATATTACCACAACTACCACTAATACTACCACTACTAACACTACTACCACTACTAACATTACTACTACCACTACTATCACTAATACTACTACTAACAGTACTACTACTACTACGTCTACTACTACTACTACTACTACCACTTACACCACTACTACTACCACTACTACTACTAATACTACTACTACTAATACTACTACTACTACTGCTACTACTAATACTACTACTACTACAGCTATTGCTACTACTAATACTGCTACTACTACTGCTGCTACTTCTACTTCTACTACTGCTACTGCTTGTATCAATACTGAAAATACTACCACTACTGCTACTGCTACTACTACTACTAGTACTATTGCTACTACTACTACTAGTACTACTACTAATACAACTACTAATTCAACTACTACTACTACCAATACTACCATTTCTACTACTACAACTACCACTACTACCAGTACTACCACTACTACTACTACTACCACTACTACCACTACTACTACTACTACCTCTACTAGCACTCCTACCACTAAAACTACTACTATTTCTACTACTATTCTACCACTACTACCAACACTACCGTTACTACTACTACCACTATTAGGACTACTAATACTCTTTCTACTACTACTACCACTATTAGGACTACTAATACTCTTTCTACTACTACTACCACTAATGCTTCTAATACAACTAATACTACTACTACTAATACGAATTCTACTACTTATAATAATACTACTTCTATTATTAATACTGCTGCTACTACTAACACAACTCCTGCTACTGCTACTACTACTAATGCTACTACTACTACTGCTACCACTACTACCACGAAAGCTTCTACTTCTACTACTATTCCTACTACTAATAATTCTACTGCTACTACTTCAAATACTACTACTACTATAATTAATACTGCTGCTACTACTACTAATACTCCTGCTACTGCTACTACTACTACTGCTACAACTACTACTACTACTAATACTTCTACTACTACCACTACTAACACTACCAATAATAACACTACTACTACTACTACCACTACTAACACTACTAACACCACTAGCATTACTACTACCTCTACTACCAATACTACCACTAATAATACTACTGCCACTATTACTACGTCTACTACTACTACTATCATTACTACCACTACTACCACTACTACTACTACCACTACTACCAGTACTACTACTAGCAATAGTACTACTACTACTACCAATACTACCACTACTACTACTACTATTACTACTACTACCACTAGTACCTGTACTACCACTACTACTACTACTACCAGTACTAATACAAATACTACTACGAATATCACTACTACCTCTACTACTACTATTACTAACAATACTACTACAACAACTACTACTACCACAACTAACACTACTACCACTACTACTACTACTACTACTACTAATATCACTACTACAATATCTACCACTACTAGTTCCACTAATACCACTAATACCACTACTTCTACTACTACTACCACTACTGCTTCTACTACTACTACTGTTACTACTACTACTAATACTACCACTATTACGAATACTACAACTACTGCTACTACTACTACCACTACATCTTCTACTACGACTACTGCTATAACTACTACTACTAATATTACTGCTACTAGTTTTACTACTACTACTAATATAATTACTACTGCTCCTACTACTACTACCCCTCCTGATCCTGCTACTACTACTACTGCTACTACTACTACTGCTAGTACTACTAATGCTACTACTACTACCGCTAGTAATACGTCTACCTCTACTACCACTTCTACTACTACTACAACTATTACTACTACCACTACTACCACTACTACTTCTACTACTACTACCACTACTACCACTACTAATACCAATACATCCACTACCACTACTACTATTACTACAACCACTACTACCACTACTGTTACTACCAATACTCTCACTACTACTACAACCACTACTACCACTATTACCACTAATATTACTACCACTACTGCAACTTCTAATAATTCTAATAACACTACTACTACTACTACCACTTCTACCACTACAACTACTAATACCATATCTCACACTACTACCACTATTACTACTACTAACACCACTACCACTACTACCACTACTACTACTCCTACTACCACTATTACTACTACTACTAATTTTATTATTACTACTACTACTACTACTACTAACACTTCTACCCCTACCAATATTACCACCACTACTACTACTACCACTACTAACACTACTACCACTACTACCATTACTACTAACTCTACTACAACTAATAACTCTAGTACGACTACTGCCACTACTAATACGTCTAGTACTACTACTACCAACACTACCACTACTACCGCTACTACTACTACTACCACTACTAATACCACTACTACTACCTCTACTACTACTACTACTACTATTTCTACTAAACTACTACTACTAGCACTACTACCACTATTACCAATATTACCACTACTACTACTACTACTACAACAAATATTTCTACTACTATTACTACTACTACTACTTCTAATGCTACTACTAATACTGCTAATACTACTACTGCTACTGCTACTTCTACTACTACTACTGCTACTACTACTGCTACTAATGCTACTGTTACTAGTACTACTACTACTGCTATTATTACTGCTACTATTACTACCGCTACTGCATCTACAGCTACTACTACTACTACTACTCCTACTACTACTATTACTGCTGCTACTACGTCTGCCACTACTACTGCTACTATTACTACTACTATTAATACTATTTCTTATTCTACTACTACTACTGAAACTACTACTGCTAATACTATTACTACTACTAATGCTGCTAGTACTACCACTGCTACCACTACTACTGTTACTACTACTACTACTACTACTATAACTACTGCTACTACTACTGCTACCACTACTCGTACCACTACTGCCACTAATAACACTACAACTACTACCACCACTACTACTACTAGTACTACCACTACTAACACTACTACTACCACTATTACTTCTACTACTACTACTACTATATATACTACTATTACTACTACTGCTACAAATACCACAGCAAATACTACTGCTACTACCACTACTGCTATTGCTACTACTACTACTGCTACTGCTATTACTACTACTACTACAACTACTAGCACTACTACTACTACCACTACAACTACTATCACTACTACCCCTAGAACCACTACTACGTCTACCACTACTACCAATACTACTACCACTACTACCACTACTACTGCCACTACTACCATTACTACCACTACCACTACTAATACCAAACCTACTTCCTCTACTATTACTACCACTGCAACTACTACTACAGCTACTACCCTGCTACTACTACTATTAATACGGCTACTGCTGCTACTACTACTACTACTGCTACCACTACTACCACTACTAGTAACACTACTACCACTATTACTAAAACTACTAATACTACTAACACTACTCCTAATACTGCTGCTACTACTACTACTACTACTGCTACTACTACTACTGTTAATATTACTACTACTACTGCTAATACTACTGCTACTACTACTAAAAATTCTTCTACTACTGCTGCTACTTCGACTGCTAGTACTACTACTACTACTACTACTGCTACTACCACTACTACTACTGCTACTACTACTACTGATACTACTACTACTACTGCTATTACTACCGCTACTATTACTACTGTTACTACTACTACTGCTACTACTTCGACTGCTGCTACTACTACTACTACTGGTACTACTACTAATGCTACTACTACTGCTAATGCTACTACAACAATGATACTACTACTACTACTAGTACTACTACTATTACTACTATTGCTACTACTACTACTGCTACTACTACTACTACTTCTGCTACTACTACTATTACTTCTGCTAATGCTACTACTACCAACACTACTACTACTACCACCACTACCAATTATACTATTTGTAATAATAACACTACTACTAATAACACTACTATTTCTACATCCACTACTACTACTACTATTACTACAACTACTATCACTAACACTACTACTACTACCACTACTAGTACTACCACTACTACTACTATTACTATTATTACTACTACCACTAATACTACTATTACTACTACTACTAATGCTACTACTATTGCTACTACTACTTTTACTAATACTACTACTATTACTACTATTGCTGCTACTACTGCTACTACTACTACTGCTACCATTACTACTACTACTACTATTACTACTTTTACTACTACTACTATTAATATGATAATGCTACTACTGCTACTACTACTATTACTACTACTACTATTACTAGTACTACTACTATTACTACTACTGCTACTACTACCACTCCGGCCACAACTACCACAAATACCACTACCACTACTACTACTATTACTACCTCTAATACTACTACACTAGTACCTCTACTACTATTACTAACACTACTACCACTACTACTACTACTACTACTACTACTACTAAAACTACCACGAATACTACTAATACTAATACTAGTACTACTACTACTACTACTACCACTACTACTACTACCACTACTACTATCAGTACTAACACTACTACCACTACTACCAATACTATCACTACTATTACTACTACTACTACTACCACTACTACCACTACTTCCACTACTACTATCACTACTACCACTACAACTACTACTAATACTACTACTACTACCACTACTAACACTACTAACTCTACTACTACTACTACCACTACTACGACTACTACTACTACAACTACTACTACTACTACTGTTATTACTACTAATACGACTACTTCTATTACGACCACTACTACGACTACTACTACTACTGCTACTACTACCGCTACTACTACTGCCACTACTACTACTACTGCTACTGCTAATACTACTACTGCTAATGCTACTACTACTTCTGCTATTACTACCACTATTACCACTACTACCACTAATAACACTACTACCACTACAAGTACCACTACTACCAATACTACTATCATTACTACCACAACTACCATTATTACCAGTACTACCAATATTACTACTACTACTAGTACTACTACAACCACTGCTACTACTACTACTACTACTACTGCTACAGCTACTACTAATACTGCTACCACTACTACTGTTTTTGCTACTTCTAATACTGCTTCTGGTACTTCTACTACTGCTTCTACTACTACTACTACTACCACTACTACCACTATTACCAGCACTAGTACCACTACTACCACTATTACCACTAATACTACCACTACAACCACTAAAAGTACTACTACTTCTACTACTAATACTACTATTAATACCACTACTAACTCTACTACAACTACTACTACTACTACCACTATTACGACTACTATTGCTACTGCTACAACTACTACCACTACTACTTCTACTACTACAACTGCTATTACTACTACTACTACTACTACTGCTACTACTACTACTATTACTACTGCTAATACTACTACTAATACTGTTATTGCTACTACTACGGCTACTATTACTACTGCTATTACTACTACTGCTACCACTACTACAACTACTAGTACCACTAACACCACTACTACCACTACTACCACTACAGCTAACACTTCTACATCTACTACCACTACTACTGCTACTACTGCCACTGCTACTACTACTACTCCTACTACCACCACTACTACTACTAATTCTACTACTTCTACCACTACTACCACTACTATTACTACTACTATTACCACTACCAATATTACCTCAACTACCCCTACTACTACCACTACTAACACTACTAACACTATTACCATTACTACTACCACTACTACCACTACTATCACTAATACTACTACTAACACTACTACTACTACGTCTACTACTACTACTACTAATTCTACCACTACTACCACTACTACTACCACTACTACTACTACTACCACTACTACTACTAATACTACTACTTCTACTAATACTACTACCACTACTACCACTATTACCAGTACTACAACTACTGCTACTACAACTAATACTACTACTACTACTGCTACTACTACTACTACAGCTATTGCTAATACTAAACATGCTACTACTACTGCTGCTGATACTTCTACTTCTACTAATGCTACTGCTTGTATCACTACTGAAACTACTACTACTACTGCTAATGCTACTACTACTACTACTACTACTACTAGTACTATTGCTACTACTACTACTACTGCTACTACCACTACTACCACAAATACTACTACTACCACTCCTACGACTGATACTACTACCGCTACTACTACTACTACTACAACTGCTATTTCTACTACTACTACTACCAATACTACCAATACTACCATTTCTACTACTACTACTACAACTACCACTACTACCAGTACTACCACTACTACTACCACTACTACCACTACTACTATTACTACTACTACCTCTAGTACCACTCCTACCACTAAAAATACTACTATTTCTACTACTACTTCTACCACTACTACCACTACTACCATTACTACTTCTACTACTACTACCACTATTAGGACTACTAATACACTTTCTACTACTACTACCACTAATGCTTCTAATACAACTACTACTACTACTACTAATACTACCTCTATTACGACTACTACTACTAATGCTACTACTACTACCACTACTGCTTCTACTACTACTACTATTACTACTACTACTAATACTAATTCTACTACTTATAATACTACTATTACTATTATTAATACTGCTGCTACTACTAATACTACTCCTGCTACAGCTACTACAACTACTGCTACTACTACTACTGCTACCACTACTACCACGACTGCTTCTACTACTACTACTACTACTAATGCTTCTACTACTACCACTACTACCACTACCAATAATTACACTAATACTACTACTACCACTACTAACACTACTAACACCACTAGCATTACTACTACCTCTAATACCACTACTACCACTAATACTACTACTGCCACTATTACTACGTCTACTACTACAACTACCACTACTACCACTGCTACCAATACTACTACTACCACTACTATCAGTACTACTACTACCAATAGTACTACTACTACTACCAATACTACCACCACTACTACTACTATTACTACTACTACCACTAGTACCTGTACTACAACTACTACTACTACTACTACCAGTACTACTATCACTACTACTACGAATATCACTAATACCACTACTACTACTACTAACAATACTATTACTACTACTACTACTACTACTACTACTACTACTACTACTACCACTACTTACACTACTACCACTATTACTACTACTACTAATA
>Ga0123354_10008187_pt1 | contig 15870 bp, 8 predicted proteins | sample TergutLab28metaG_2_FD_97872 | JGI IMG/M metagenome (GOLD analysis project Ga0123354, IMG submission 97872) | Labiotermes labralis P4 segment gut microbial communities from Petit-Saut dam, French Guiana - Lab288 P4 | ecosystem: Host-associated > Arthropoda: Insects > Digestive system > Gut ...
CGGGTGCCATTCCAGGTCAGCTAAGTACCTGTATGGAATTTGTTTTCTGAAAGTTATGAAACAATTCAGGTCCTGGTTGACCAAAATCCCCTCCAACCTTCCGATATAACGGACATTTTCCTTCCCCCCAAAGTTACATTTCAACATCAATCTGAAACGTAACCAGTGTGGGCAACGCGTCCCTCCAGAAGGTCTGATCAACCAAATATAACAATTCTGGTTCAATGAGAATAAATTGCGCTTGGAAAAGAAATGGGGCGTATAAAATGTATTGTAGGCACAGAGTAAGAAATGAACGCCTGATGCGGAGAACATATTCAACGTCCGTTCGCCCGACTATCCGTCTGTATCCTGCTATCACTAATCTACTCTAATGGTTACGCTATTAACTTTACGTGTTTTCTCCATTCTATAATGTACTGAGTTTCATATAACTAAAACAACTCTACTGGGTCACCGACATGAGATAGCCTCTCCATCTAGCAGCAGAATAGCTTCCGGAACGTCGTTTTGAAGAAGCCGCGTAAATGAAAAAGTCACACAAGTGTCCCACTATTGCGCCGAACCTCACAGACTGATGCACTTACCGGTGTTGCACTACGAACTTCCCCAGCACTTCCCGTATTTTTAAAAGCCAACAAAATGCACCAATTCAATTACTAAGTTATAGTCTGTATACTATATACCCTGACAGAAGCACATCGCACACTTCAGCCGAAAAAAGAACCCATTGGATCACATATCAATATGGCTGTCTGGGTGCACAGGCAGGGCTGTACAAACGGCTGAGAATGTGTGATAGAGAAGGCTCACCGCCGTGCGTTGTGCACATGTACTGTTGGTGTGTAGTCTGGAGTTCTAACATTTGATGCAAGTGGGAGGGGGGGGGGTGCGAATAGCGCTTGAATTACGTGTTGGACCTAAGAATCTTTGAATTTGATTAACTCCCTGTTGATGACAACTTGGTACCGAAACATGTAGGAACTGGCACCTGATATGAAATGTGTTGTGTGGTCTGTTTTATTGTATTTCAATTACTGTATTTTGCTGCTTTTTAAAAACATGGACTGTAAGACAATGCACGCTATAAACCACACAAATTTCCCAACCCTGTTCCAGTAAACATCTTGTATGAACTACATACCAGGCAAGTTCAAAATGCAAGACTTCCTAGCGTGCAATATTTGTGTCATCAAGCATTTCATTTTGTAGATGGATGTAGCAGTAGTAGTAGTAGAAGTAGTAGAAGTACTAGTAGTAGTAGTAAGTAGTATTAGTATTAGTAGTAGTAGTAGTAGTAGTTCTTGTAGTAGTAGTAGTAGCAGTAGCAGTAGTAGTAGTAGTAGTAATTACAGTAGTACGAAAGCGAGTGTTTCCACTGTGCACTCAGCACTTCAGTAAGCGGTAATATAATTTGTTTTGGCCGGTGACACCGCCGATTCCAAAAAAGATGAGGAGGTGGGAATGGCTGTTCGTAAATGGTTGCGAATGCGTGAGTGCGATTTCTTTCACGCTGCAGTGTCTAAACTCGTACCCACACGGGCATGTGCATCTTGTGCTCCAAGATGACAATGAAACATTTTCATACTGCAGTCGAATAATTGAGCCAGATTGAATGCTGTAATGACTTGTGGTTTAATTGTAATGACTTAAGGAACCTTGCTTATCTAGGATGCTTTGTAATTGTAATCGGGCCAAAATTACAGTGTAACTGACAAGTGGATACGCATTGTTAAATGGCTTTACCTCCTAAACGGAATGTTGCATTGTCACCAATCTTCGACCATTTTAAACCCCACACAATTATCTTTAAGTGTCAAATTTCGACGCACGCCCCAGCCTGCACACACATACGTCTGCAACCTGGAGGACGCAATTCCATCAAAAAGCCAATAGGAACCGCGACAAGGTACCTCTGATTTCTTCTTCCATTTTTGGCTTTCGAAGGTAAACTTCCTCTTTGGCGCTGCCCCCACAAAAATCAATCACAAGGCGTAACATCGGGACTTCGCGGAAACGATTCCGCTGTTCCTCGACGCCCAATCCAACTACCAACAAAATGGTTGTCAAGCTACGCACGAACGGAAAGTGCAAAACATGTTGGTGCAGTTCTTCACGACTGTTCCACTTAGGAACAGCGAGTAACACAAAATTTTAAAGCAATCCGTTTGGGACATACAACCATTTAACGTTGCGTATTTGCACGTACTTCATAGTCATCCGGCATGTAAGGCATTTGTTTTACAAAACTTAATTTTGAGATATTCTGCACAGGGAGATGTTGTCATATCCAATCCAGATCACTTCCTGATAATACTCCGAGAGCTCATATATCCCAGCGATGATAGGTCACAAGCCAGGCCAGCCATTCCGGATTTGGAGAGAAGCACAAGATGGCTGAGAGAAAAATTGAAGATTGCTCAAAGAAACTTGCCCAAGTTTGAAGGAGATTTCCGTATACAGTTTGGCAATTTTGTGGAGCGTATTTTCCCGTTCGACAAAGAATTACCGGTGGAATTAGCAAGAGGTAAGACACATATGACTAAACACACGTGTACTGTAGATTCCATGAACAGCTGACACGTTGAGCTTAATAAATGTCCGGAATAGAACACGAACATTCAACAACTTCATTAAATAAACCCGCTCTATTACTCGAAAAAGAACGAGGCACGTTCTTAGAAATATTTATTTAATCTTCATCTTAATATTATCACCCACCATTTTCTCTGTTGTGAAGCTACCTTTTGCAAAGGTTTCTGAATCAGAATTTCATGAAAATTTCTTCCACACTTATTCACAACGCGAAATTCGCGATGTCCGTACTCCATACTTCCCACAAAAGTCAGTATTTCCTACTGCCTTAAGCACGTCTCGTACGTCCGCAATTCTTTTATCATCATCACGTTTATTCTTAGGGAATATTGCGTCCACTTATATTTATAACGCGCAATAAAAAAAAACAATCCCATTACAGGCCTGGACAGGCCCGTCAGGGTTCCAGGAGGTTGAGGCTCCCAGATTCAAGACAATCGGCACATGAAGGTGGTAAGGTTGTCAGCCCTACACACCGGCCGCCTTTACCCCCAGGACATATTCCTGGTACTCATTTCTGTTGTGGGCCGGTAGCTCAGTCGGTATAGCGACTGAGCTAAGGGCTGGACGGTCCGGGATCGAAACCCGGTGGGAGCGACATTTTCCGCCCGTCCAGACTGGCCCTGGGGCCCACCAAGCCTCCTGTAAAATGGGTACCGGGTCTTTCACGGGGGTAAAGTCCGGCCGGGGCGTGCTGCTGACCACTCACATTCTTCTAGTGCCGTGGTCATGGAAGAGTAGAGCAATACCTCTACCCACCCTCTGAGCCACACCGGGCCTGTAACGGGATCACTTTACCTTTAGCTTACTCATTTCTGTTAGAGGCTGAGTGAACCCCTTGGCCATAGTGCGGCCGGAAGGATTATGTCAATAAAAAATTCCAATGACACCATTGGAAATCGAACCCGCGACCTTCCGGCTTGTAGCGCAGTGCCTCAACCAACTGCGCCACAGCGTGCTCCCTCTAATGTACAATAATTCCACTGAAATTTTAGATATTCGTTTCATGCTTCTTTCTTTCTTTTTTATCGCCGTCCGAGATATATCATGCAAATGACCTCCAAGTTCCATATTTTGTGGTATTTCTAACATTTGGACATGCAACTTGCGTTGGTCCGTAAAAGTAGGTAGACATATGAATCAATACTTAATTATCAACAATACAACGCAACAGATACAATTGGTTTCAGGCTTCCTGCGCGAAGTAGGTGGGATCTGCGCTCTTGTGGGTTATTACGCAGCGAGTAGTGGCAATTTATTACCAACGTTTCGGGACAGCCTATCGGTCCCGTCTTCAGGAGTCAAGAATCTAAAAAAATTCTTGACTCCTGAATGCGAGACCCGATAGGTTGTCCCGAAACGTCGGTAAGAAATTATCACTACTCGCTGCGTAATAACCCAGAATAGTGCAGTTCCCAACAGATAAAAGTAATTACAAACTTCAAAATATCATAAATTAGCAACTGCTGTCCCGATGCCTTCAGAGAGACATTTCAAACACAAGCAGATGAATGTAAAGCCGCACTGTAATAAATTTTCGTTTTAGCTGGAAGGAAGTTGATGGAGGAAATGAAAACCGGGAAAGACTTCCATTACCAGAAGGTAGACAAGACCACAATGCAGACGGCGGTCGTCACTGAACTCGGCTTTCCCATCAACTTCGAGCTCACAGTACCGTGGGCAGTCCGTCTGGCGGGTAGAGCCAAAATGGATGTCTCGAGCAGGAAGTTCGAATTGGACGTCGATATGATGTAAGCGGATATGGACGCTTGTATTTCGTATGTAAAACAAAGATATCGATGAGCAGGCACATGAGATATGTGGGGTAGTGGAGGTATAGCCCCCACTTAATCTCAGCATTACACATTGTGGTCAGGTTCAAACTCCGACCGCTTTACTCCCAAGGATTGACTTCCCTGTACCCTTTGGTTTAGCAAGCTGAGTCGATTCCAGAGACGGTCTGGGCACTTTGGAGAAGAGATCTCATGACCTGCCGGGAAGCGAACCTCGATACCTCTGCCATTTAGTCAGTAACCTAGTCAATATACGGAATGGACTATCCAGGCTCAGTGTGTGTCTCAGTGTGCTAGCCTGGCCGGGGAACATCCCGGCCAGGCTAGCAGCAGGTAGCAGTAACGGTCTGACAAATACCTGACGCTGTATGTGCAGTTTTGAGCTCCTGATGTTGAACGGAAAAACCGTCTGAAACATGTAGCGCGTATTAGAGAAATAAATAAATAAAGAATAGAGAAACGCGGCATCTTGTTGGTTGTACTCTGCGAATATACTAGCGACGCACTGACCTATGAATGTTAAAAAGCCTACAGTGCATATGTTTCTCATTATGTTTGCCAGGCATTCAACCCAACTGATTTCTGAACTAAGTTTCTATACGGCATGGGATGAGACAGTGCACATGGCGGCGTCCCACGGCGTCAGCGTTGTTCGTCTACCACCAACAAAATTAAGGGCCAGTGCTCCTCAATCTAGCCTCGTGCAACTGGTATTTGAGACCTCTCCAGCGGAAAGGAGTTCTTTCTTATTCCAACACTCCAGCACGCCCTTCACATCCCAAAACAGCGTCTTCGACTTCGTTACTGCTAGCCGGAGGAAGTCGTCGTGGGTCATCCCGAGCAGCAGAAACACGAAGGTTGTATTAGCACTGGACGCCTCTGTAAATGGGGCGGCAAGGCGTTCTTTGCTTTCAAAATATCACAAGGTTTCAGGGTACACGAGTGAAAGTGGTTTTATAAAGCGCAAAAAAAAAACGCATGAACTTCTCTGGGCCGATTTTCACACCCACACACAAAAATCGCAAATGCCGAACTTCGTTACGTGCACGTATCTCATACCGACGTGCCAGTGTACGTGGCACTTACATTTACGTCCTCACGTCAAGTACGGCGTTCATGCGTTCGATGCACTGACTGTAAGAGTTGCTGCATTTCGCGAGAATCGTTCAAGGAATAAAGTGAGGGCAGAAGTTAATTTGTCTGCTGATGCAGGGTGTGGCTGACACTAAGCCACTTTCAGGAAACTCTGACTTACTCGATAACTTTCGTAAAGAAATACAACACTGTAGTTCATGAAAATATCTTACATGGTTCAGTCACTGATAGCACATCACAGACAGATAGGCAGAGACGGAAATAGATGGACAGACTAATGAACCAATGGACGTGGGGTTCTCATAACCAGTAAACCGGTTCTACGGCAATCTTAATTATGCATCAATTAATTTAACACGAAACTAATAAAGTGTTCTAGCAATAAGGCAGTAAAATTACAAGCCTATACCGCAGGTATATGTTTCAATTACCCGTCCAGGTAATATATGCTCGACTCATGAGAAGGACCTGGACCTTGACAGCGTGGTTGGGGTCAGTAATGTATGCACAACGCTTGCGCAGAGAGCACAGAGTTCCGCTAAACAAGCCACTTTCACTACAGATCTTATTGTTTAAACAAATAAGATTTAACTGAATTATGCACTGCAATTGTCAAGACATTCTCACCAACGGTGATGGACATTCAAGACAGTAAACATAACAGCATCGTTCGTTACTGCAGGAATGGAACTCGGAGATACCGTATATGAAGGTCAACTACAAGACAGAGGGACCCAAGTCTACACCCATTTCATGGCTCCAAAGCGCTGTCAACGTCTTCGGTCACGCGATGATGTGGCCATCGCTAGAAGCCAGCTGGATTGGGGTACAACTTGACGGACTGGATTCTATTGCTCTCGAATTTACCCTCGGTAAGTACCAGTTTCGTCAGACGAACTATTAGCGGTCCTACCTATGGGCATGAGCACGGCAGAGGGTGTCACAGCGCCTTAAGTGCTAAAATCTGTACAAATATGTACAAGAAATTTTGCTTGGGCCGGGATAGCTCAGTCGGTATAGCGACTCGCTACGGGATGGACGGTCCGGGGATCGACTCCCGGCGGGGGCGAGATTTTCCGTTCCCTAACAGACCGTCCCTGGGTCCCACCCAGCCTCCTATACAATGGGCACCAAGACATTCCCGGGAGTAAAGCGGCCGGGGTGTGGTGTTGACCACCCAACCCCATCCAGCGCCGACGTTAAAGAAACAGTACAGCTACACCTCTACATTTCCTCTGAGCTTTGTGGTCTATTATAGGACGGGCTTTACCTTTACCTTTACCTTTTTTTTAATATGTTTTTAAAACTTCGTTCGTTATATGGCGTCGGGTAGTAGAATAAGGGTGACTTCCGAAATGGAAGGGCTATAGACAAAGTTAACCACTTCCCAGTGTAAGGTACGGTTCCAGAATTCACCTCAAGAGAGAAACTTTAATTGTACAGTTGCTGTCTACAAGTTGGGTCAACACTGTACTCTTACTTATAAATCCAAGCCACATTCCGACATGTTTCAGAGGCGGTCACCACCAAAACACACCGCTGTTAATAATAATAATAACAATATATTTATTTACAGCAATTAGGTTGTTACCCGGTGGCAGTGGTTATTTTACATGTAAACAAAATATGAAATTGGTTACTAATAAATTTAAGTCGGGAGGGCTACATGAGAAGCATATAGTGGCAACTTGGAATCTTGGGAACCATCTCAGCATTTGCTTATAGACACAGGGAAACCAAGAAAAACCTGTGTCGAGATAAGTAGCTGTCCATCTGATCTCGCACACAGCACTATTTTTCGCGTCTCCCACCCAACACAGAACTGTTTATCGCACACCTCCCACGTATACACCACACAAAAGATAAAGGAAGAGAATAAATTAATCGTACGTAAACCAGAGAGAAGTAAAAATAAACCAAACTATACATATACAAATCAACACAACAAAAGAGAGTAAAATGGAAGCTGATCTAAATCTCATACGAAACAGTTTGAGACAAAGACCGTGACACACCAAAAGCGAATAACCACAATCAGAAGATCAACCAGCAGTCACAACAGTTTATAGACCTAATTCAGCACAAACCAAAAAACAAACAACAATAAACCCAGCAGAAAGTAAACAGAATCCTCTCAGATAAGGAATCAATACCGAAAGGAACAGAGAAGGAATAAACCAAAAATTGAAGAAAAACGATAAACTAAATAAGAAGAGACCATAGGAAAACACTGTTGTTTTGACACACCTCCGGAGGTGTGTTGAAGGGTGTGTGCGAAATACAGCGACGTGTGAGTGACAAGATAGACAACTTCTAATAGCGACGTTTTTTGGACTGTAGTATTGTCTTTCCTAAAGAAGGTGGTGTTGGCCACCACCGAAACATGTCGAAACGTAGCTTGGCTGTGAAAGTGCATGGTGCTCGACCAAATTGTAGACAGTAGCTTGGTAGACATGCGCGGTACAAACAACATTGTAGAATTTGTGGATATCTACTGTCTCGTTGAGATTCGATGCCAGGACCTCCTTACTAAAGAGCAAACGTTTTAACGTCTGAAACGCGACGTCCTATGAAAAGATTGTGTCCCTGAAGTTTATAAGAAGGCATCCCTGAAGTTTATAAGAAGGCGTCCCTGAAGTTTATAAGGCTGTGTCTCTGAAGCTCATGAGACTGTGTCCCTGAAGTTTATAAGAAGGCGTCCCTGAAGTTTATACGGCTGTGTCTCTGAAGCTCATAAGACTGTGTCCCTGAAGTTTATAAGAAGGCGCGCCTGAAGTTTATAAGGCTGTGTCTCTGACGCTCATGAGACTGTGTCCCTGAAGTTTATAAAAAGGCGTCCCTGAGGCTTATAAGGCTGTGTCTCTGGAGCTCATGAGACTGTGTCCCTGAAGTTTATAAGAAGGCGTCCCTGGAGTTTATAAGGCTGTGTCTCTGAAGCTCACGAGACTGTGTCCCTGAAGTTTATAAGAAGGCGTCCCTGAAGTTTATAAGGCTGTGTCTCTGAAGCTCATAAGACTGTGTCCCTGAAGTTTATAAGAAGGCGTCCCTGAAGTTTATAAGGCTGTGTCTCTGACGCTCATGAGACTGCGTCCCTGAAGTTTATAAAAAGGCGTCCCTGAAGCTTATAAGGCTGTGTCTCTGGAGCTCATGAGACTGTGTCCCTGACGTTTATAAGACCGTGTCCCTGGCGTTTATAAGGCCGGATCCCTGAAGTTCGTAAGATTTTGTCCCTGAAGTTTATAAACTCATTGTCCCTGAAATTTTTAAGAGTTTGTCCTTAAAGTTTATAAGAGTGTGTCCCTGAAGTTTATAGGATCGTAGTAGAAGGACAGAGGTTGGTCCCATCCAACATGGCCGCCAGCCACAACGTTGACGTCACAAAGAAATAAGATTTATGTTTGAAGTTCCTCCCCTCCCCCTCCCCCTCCCCTCCCCTAGGTTGGGAAGAGGTTCTTAAGTTAATTGCACGATATACGGATGATGTTACAGATAATTAGGGTCCACCAACTCTACGTCCAAATACCGTTGTTTTTAACTCTATTGTCACCGGAAACTAATGACATTACAGCCCTGAGGCGGAGGACCTATGACGTCACAGAGAAATAAACTTGAGATGGAGGTTTCTTTTTCTTGGTAATGGTTTCGTATTAATAATATCATAGAACAAATTTAACGCTGGTGTGAATGTTGGTTATCGCTGTTACTTTTAACGCCGGCTTTACACTGGAAATGAACTCAGGTGTGTTTTTTGTTCAGGGCTATTGATTATAGTTCGTGTTGCCATATTCGGAGAACCACCATGCCCACCCTACGCCCGAACTCTGTTGTTGTCATCCGAGATAGAGACGTCCCTGAAGTTTGTAACGTTTTGTCGCCGCGAGATGTGAGGTGCGGACGGCGGTGTTACTGGACGTTTCGGGGTTCTGGCTTGTGACGTCGTGTCGTTGGGGGTTATATTATCCGACGTTTCGGAGGGTCGTTATGCCCTCATCTTCAGGGTCAAGCAGTCCAAGAAGAAAACTTGTCGGTGTTAAGATGCTACACGTCTCACTAATTTATAATTTCAAAATGGAACAATGAATGCCCGCGCTCCTTGAAAGCACTCATTCAAATTACTTGCCCACCCGAGTTACTGCAAAGGTCGGGGGAAAAAACTGAATCACTAAGTTGGCTAATTGATCATCCACAGGGTTTATGTTTCAGGTCGAGGTGCTGGCAACAACACTACCATGTTTACCGACGAACGGCTGAACAGACCCATGGTGCCCCCGGGTGCAAACGGCACAGAGGAACATCTCAACACGACCTTAGAGCCACAGGGTGCAAACAGCACACAGGAACATCTCAACATGACCTCAGAACAGGGTGCAAACAGCACACAGGAACATCTCAACATGACCTTAGAGCCACAGGGTGCAAACAGCACACAGGAACATCTCAACATGACCTCAGAACAGGGTGCAAACAGCACACAAGAAGATCTCACCATGACCTTAGAGCAACAGGGTGCAAAGAGCACACAGGAACACATCACAAAAGACAATAGCTACTGGGTTAGAAACCGCATGCACGTCACCAATTTAGGCCATCAAGAAATGACAAGTGACTCTGAACATTTCGCATCAGGCAAATCGAATACAAACACAGGCAGTGCCAACATGAGCCAGTCACATATCACTGTCGTGCAAGATACCAACCGCAGCCATGGGTTCTTTAGGGCCCCCAATATTAACCCTTTCGCCGAAGAAGCTAACGGAAGTCACTACGGGTATCTGTTGTTCCGCGTGCTGGAAGGCATTGACAGTAAGTACGGCTAACTTGCACACCAGCACACCAAATATCCTACAAGCCAAACGGAACGCAGTTTGGGCAAAACATTTTAAATAACACTTTAATAAGCAAAATGCAACATGGTTTTAATAACAAGTAGGCACAAGATACAAGTGGGCCGGGAGGTATAGCGACTCCCTATTGCTGGATGGTCCGGGGATCGACGACAGGTGGGGGCGACATTTTCCGCACCCGTTCAGACCGGCCCTGGGGCCCATTCAGCCTTCTATACAATGGGAACCGGGTCTTTGCCGGGGGTAAAGCGGCCGGAGCGTGGCGTTAACCACCCACCCCAACTAGTGCCGAGGTTAAATAAAGAGTATATCTCTACCTGTACTTCGCCTTTGGGGCTTCGTGGCCTGTTCCAGGACCAACTTTAAAAAATGAAATTCTGAAACCTCCAAAGGCACGGCAAGACTAAAATTTACGAGGTTTAACAATTGCGATATATTTTGAGCGCATTTCACTTGTTTCCCAATCACGTACATTTATGCCTGAAGACCGAAGTATGTTCATTATAAGTACCCCGGGATGTTTTCGTTGTTACACCGTGCATGTTGTTGAGTTACTCAATTATTACACCAACCACTGCACATATACAAAATTTATAAAATGTACGCATTAAAACATTAAAAACGCTCCAACATGTTTCGGTCCTAGGACCATCATCAGGGAGCTATATCGTCCTAGCTAAAGTCAATATAAAAAGTCACATTAATTTCGCTGTACCAGTTGGGTATTGTGGCAGTATGCCGTGTTGTGTAATGTTGTGTTGCGAAGAGTGCCGTGCTATGGATGTGCATTCTGTGCTTCGTTACGTTGCTGCCACAACACCCAACTTGTACAACGAAATTAATCTGTGACTATTTCTAGTGTGACTTAAGAAAGGAATATATAGCTCCCTGATTATGGTCTTAGGACCGAAACATGTCGGAGCGTTTTTAATGTTTTAATGTGCAAATTTTATAAATTTTATATATGTGCAGTGGTTGGTGTAATAATTGAGTACACCGGGATGATTTCCATCATTACGTTCATACAAAGCAGTTCGTTTAGAGGCACTCAGGGTCTTTGTTTCAGACGGAAACGCGCATGTGCTGGGTTTGGACGTGCGGGTAGACGGAACTCAGTCGAAGACGTTCTCAACGCTCTGGACATACGCTGCAGGACGCAGTGGCCGAATTCGCCGCTTTGGGGTCTTCCTCAAGAAAGCGGAGTGGCAGGTAATACGATTTAGAAACACAAGGCCCGTAATTTATTTCACAACTATTGCTTGTCACTTCTGAAAACACCTCTCCCCTGTATGTGTGCGGTCATATCAGTGGGCCACAGTAACATAATAACCGAGCTGACGGGAAGTGGCTAGAGATGTTGGTCACATAAAACAATGACACTATAATTTTCCATTACGTTTCAGCCATAGCGGTGCTGTGACACGATTCTTTTTCGTTGTATTTCTCTCAGCAAGGTGTCTGTTCAACCTTATCCATATTCTGTCCAGTAAACTACATCAAAATACGTAGTAGCTTATAAAGATCACGGAATTCGTTGGTATAATTTACAGGAATTCCTGCATGAGGGAAATTTCTGTAAAGATATGAACAAAAAATACTCATTTACATCCTTCGGCGCCTCAGGTATGCGGTAAGAAAGAACCGCCCCGCAAAATGGAGAACCAATAGTTGGTTTCTCTTTCACGACAGTGCTCCAGCACACCGGTCGGTTGTGGTCACAGATTTCTTAGCAAAGAAGACAAAACTGGAGCATTCGCCATACACTCCTGACCTGGCCCCAGCCGATTTTTACCTGCTCCCTCGATTGAAATCAGCAATGAGGGGACGGCCTTTGTGTGATGCTACTGACATCATTTGGAAGAGCTGAAAAGGCTTTCATAAAATGGCTTCCATGAATGTTTTCAACACCTTTACAGTTGCTGACAGAAGTGTATAGTCGCACAAGGGAGCTATTTTCAAGAAAATTTAGCTTACATAATTTACTATTAAACTAAAAAAAACAAAAATAAATAAACAATAAATTGCATTAAATTTTAAAATTTTAAAAAATATTAAAATAAACAGTTAACTGTTTTGTATAAACAAAATGATTCCGGGAACGTTTTGAAGCTACCACGTATATACCACAAAAATATAGATAAAATAAAAAGTCAATGTTTTATTACCATAAGGCACTGCATGGCGGTAGTTGTGCCGTATATTAACAAACTATTGTCTTTTAATTGTTGTGCATTTGTCGCAAGAAATGCTGTCAGCCGGTAACCCTATGTATTACAACCAAATCTATGTGCACAACATTGTGTATACTAAATCACATACTAGTTTTCACTCCGATGCGTTTCGGCATCAAATGACGCCATCTGCAATCAGTTCAGTCTACTGTATTTTCGACACATCCGAATGGCGACTTCACATAAGCGACACCGTAATCACTCCAAGTGCTCATTATCCATCTAGTACATGCAGGTGATTTAAAACTCACAGATGCACTTTTCATACAGTGTTTTCATTAATAATATTTCAATAAATAGTTTTTATAGAGCAGGTTGCACGTTACGTATGATATCAAGATTGTTGGATGGTGTCTGTATTTATAGAATAGCTAGGCATTAGTCATAGACTGCACATTACAATGAAATGCACACACTAAATTTGAGCCTAATTATGGTTTGCTACCAAAAGTGTTCTCAGCGCAGCATTTACTTTCTGTTTATAACTCAACATGCTTAACAAATGCCCCCTGAAACAGGGGGGCTTCACATATTCTCTCATAGCAGCAACCACCCCAGTGCTGAAGCTGCAAAACGCTTTCCGGGCCAACTTCACGCCCACAATTCAGGCAGACCTGGTGTACGGGACGGAAAACAGGACGGAATACCAGTTATCGCTAGAGGTAAGGTCATGGCCAACTGTCACGTGTACTGCGCATGCTGCCCCTGTGATAAGGAACGAAGTTACTGACTGACTCTAAGGAGCAGAGTCCTTCTTGCAAAGCCGACAGCTCCTCATCGAGTCATAAAATTCCCCGCACTGTTTGGAATCCAAAGGTCCGTTGCCGTTATCACAACAGCCTGCCACCTGTTCCTGTCACGAGGCATCAATACAGTCCACGCCCTCCCAACTCAACCCTTCAAGATCCATTTTAATATTATCCTCCCACCGACTAACCCAAATTCTTTCAAGTGGTCTCTCTCCCTCAGGTTTCCCCACTTTCACCCTGTACGCATCTCTCCTCTCCCCATACGTGCTACATGCCCCACCGAGCTCATCCTTCTTGATTTGATTTCCAGGATAATTAATAAAGCATAATAAATAAAAGTAGTGATTTAAGTTGTGCTTTTATTATTTCTACAGTAAAACCAACCAGATGCACCAATGTATCAAATTTACTTTATTTTGGAAAGACACTGTACATGTTTCGGACGGTCATTCCGTCCATCATCAGCAGTTCAAGACTGTACATACAGCAACAGGCTTGCTAGCAAGCAGACAGCAGTACCTGTCTGACAAATGCCTGTTGCTGTATGTACAGTCTTGAACTGCTGATGATGGACAGAGAGACCGTCCGAAACATGTACAGTGTCATTGCAAAATAAAATGAATTTGACACACTGGTGCATTTGGTTGGTTTTACTGTAGGAATATATTACGATGCACGGCCCTATGAACGTCAAAAATTCCGCTTTTATAATGGGTATAGCGAAATTATTAATGACCACAGTTGTAATAATAATAATAATAATAATAATAATATCTGATGTGACGTGACCTTCAGTAAATATGACGAAGGATTATAAAGGAACCTATCGCAGCGGTGTTTACACAAATCGGTCAGTAAATGCCCTGTACCTTCACTCAATTATTATACCAACTAATGCACTTATATAACATTTACACATTAAAACACTAAAACTGCTGCGACATGTTTCGGTCCTAAGACCATCATCAGGGAGCTGTATTTTTTTGCCTGGCTAAAGTCACATTAAAAGCCACATTAAAACCAGTCATAAATTAATTTCGCTGTACCAGTTGGGTGTTGTGGCAGCATGCCGTGTTGTGTAATGTTACGTTGCGAAGAGTGACCTGCAAGCAGGGCACTCTTCGCAACATAACATTACACATGCTGCCACAATACTCTACTGGTACAACAAAGTTAATTTACGACTGGTTTTAATGTGGCTTTTAATGTGACTTTAGCCAGGCAAAATAATACAGCTCCCTGATGATGGTCTTAGGACCGAAACATGTCGCAGCAGTTTTAGTGTTTTAATGTGTAAAGTTTGTATAAGTGCATTAGTTGTTATAATAATTGAGTGACTCGACAACATGCACGGTGTAACGATGAAAATAGCCCTGTACCTTGTTCTCAGCTTATTTATATCCATTGGGCCACATAATAAACAAATCACGTGATAAAAGTATGTTTTTTCAAAGGCAATAATTTTCCTGAATGTTGTGTTCAGGCCGCCAGCAGCAGTTCCATAAACTCTGTACCGAAGTAACCCCCACACTATTTGTCGCCGACCGACAGCACAGCTGACGCCAACTGCAGCTCTCGCGAAGTACCAGATCCTCTGCACTCCACTTCGAAACAGCGCATTTGAGACGCATGACCCTGCGTGACATTAGAGGCACACACAGCGGTGCTAAGTGTCCTCTGAGATGCGACGCTGTGAGTGGCTAAATCAGTAGGCTAACCGCTCACAGTGGCCGCGCGGTCTGCGGCCGCTCGCCTGCTGAGATTGTGGGTTCGAATCCCACCGGGGTCATGGATGTTTGTCTGTTGTGAGTGTTGTGTGTTGTAAATTAGAAGTCTCTGCGACGGGCTGATCACTCGTCTAGAGGAGTCCTACCGACTGTGACGCGCCGTTGTGTGTGATCTAGAAACCTCGTTAATGAGGAGGTCCTGGCCCAGGGGCTGTCGCGCCAAAAACAAACAAATAAACCACTCACAGAGTAGCATAATGCCCTGCTTTTCAACCTGCCGAATCCCGATGGTTACGTTAGAGCTTCGTTTCTGACTGACGTCACAGCCATTTTAAGGCTAGGGGCCTCAATATATATTGCGAATCTGTAATTAGCAAAACATTTCATTCGACCATTCAAATACAGGGCGTTTCATAATGTTCTCCGCCATTACAAACATTTATAATAAGAAAACCTAAGGACCTACCTTAACGGAATTGTTCACATCCACAGGAAAATTGAAAACTTTTTTTGACAACTATAGATGTTCGATGTGTGCACCACGGGTGACACGGCACACATCGATATGATATTCAAGTTCTTACCACAAAAACGTCAACATGGGTGCATCGATATTCTTCACTGCTGCAATGATCCGTGCCTTTAGGTCAGCGAGGTCACGTGGCAATGGTGGGACGAACACTTCGTACGAAATGCACGTTGCACAGTAACCACAGACTTACTCGTTTGATATTCCAACACACGAAACGACTTCTCCCCCGGAACGGCCATTTTCTCACTACATACACTCGCATCGCCTAGCGGCAGAAATATGAACTACGATGAAAAACAACTTA
>Ga0123354_10008188_pt1 | contig 15867 bp, 7 predicted proteins | sample TergutLab28metaG_2_FD_97872 | JGI IMG/M metagenome (GOLD analysis project Ga0123354, IMG submission 97872) | Labiotermes labralis P4 segment gut microbial communities from Petit-Saut dam, French Guiana - Lab288 P4 | ecosystem: Host-associated > Arthropoda: Insects > Digestive system > Gut ...
ATGAAATAACTCAACAAATAATTTGCAAGCAGTGCTTCAGCCTGCATACGGATACCACACCACCCCAGCCAACCCACAACGTAACACCAACACGCATCGAACCAGAGCAATAAAACCCATGAAATAACTCAACAAATAAGTCGCAAGCTCCTGAGGATGGATGTATTAACATTCGAAACATGTTGAGCATTAAATATTTCAATAAAAAAGCAAGTGACATCAAGTTGGTCTCTCTTTATTCAACATACTACCTTCTTAATATCCATTTTAATATTATCCTCCCACCTACCTGTGTGTCTTCCAAGTAGTCCTTTACCTTCAGATTTTCTGACTATCGTTTCATGTATGCGTCATATATATATATATATATATACATATATAAATGCGTGTGATTGTGTGTGCATGTTTTTTATTTGCAGATTAATGTATAACGATGTGTGGTAAGTTAAAATGTGTATGGAAAAAGAACTATTGTGCATTTTGTGAACTATGATCCTATATACCATTTACTTCAAAGTTACACGGCCCACATGATATTAAAGCACTTCTTATTCAAGATATCAATTTTGTTCCGCACTGGTGTCTAAATTTCTATGCACGTTTTACAGCCCAGTACAAAGGCAGGCTACAGCTGAACGCTGGATAACTGTCACTTTGCTGGTTTCTGCTCAGCATTAACAACTCACTTCTCTCAACTGAAATTGAATACTTCAGGACGAACTTCTAAGTTCGCGTGTTTCCATCCTTTAGGGACTGTGAATGAACCCAGATATTCTTTTTCACTTTTACTCAACAAAATGTTGAATATCAGAGGTTCGTTGTTAGGTTAATTTTTCCTCTATTCCCACAGGAAATGAAAAGAACTTTTCAAAACTGAAATAATTAAGCCGTATTCTCTCGTCACTCCTAGATTTTAATTATAATTTTGAGTTCTTTACTACACCTGCCTTAAAGTTAAAAGAAACATGGAAAAAATCGGAGTGAAAATGAGGCTTTTATTCCTCCAATTACTCCTTGTCCTTCATAACAATTTATTCTTCCGTGATACTTTCTTAGAATTTAAAAATGGGGCTTCTGATTTCGCATAAAGTATTAGAAAATATATTCGATAAAATTTCTGGTAATGTCTCCTGAACACATGACTGAGCATGTTCTAGCTGTCCGTATAGTTTCTTTGCTAACGGGAAAATTCTTGTTTATCTGATTTCGAGCTTCTTAATGGGAACCATATTCATGTAATAAGCTGATAGTTGGCGCTCACCCTAAGAAAACAAATGATTGTCCGTGAATAAGTGTAGTTGAAGAGAATACATGGGCCACAAAAAGCATGAAGTCCAAACGATGCAGAAACATAAAAAAAAACATATTCACTCATTGTCAAAATATATTAATTTCACTGGGTGAAGATGAGGGACCAAATCTGGTGTAAAGCCGCGAGCTGTTTAAGAAATTGGGGTCGGAAAACGTGACGTGACAGGCATGTGGACAGAGAGGGGCAAAGTTCAAAACATATAATAAAGAGGATCTAAAGGTGTTCACTCTCTCTGGCTCAATTTTACTGTTTTGTCTAGTTTGTAGGGCACGGACTCAATTCATATGCCCGAGATAAGTTCAGAAAAAATCATTTTTAACATGCAAATACAGTTTCTGATATTTTAAAAAGTTCCGTAATTACCTTAAAATTTCTGTAATCATCTAACGCTCAAAAAATATTACGGATTCAAGACACGTTAATTTATGGTTTCCTACACGTTTGCAGCTCTGAGTTTTCAACGTTTTTAAAATTATTTAGTGAGTAACGACGGAAAATATAAGTGTTACGTTTTCGAAAAGATACGAATTAGAAGACCCCAAATTAGAAGAATAAGGTTAGTTTCTATATCTGACATTTTGGCAGTTCCTTTCAACGAAAGTAATCACTGGTGTGTTTGCGTCGAACGCGAGTGACTGAAAGGGTGTCTTTGTCGCTGTTCGTCCTAGCAAGATGTGGATTAATGGTATCGGCAAAGGCCATCCTTTTTCCTTTAATCCATCAATTTTTCATGACATTTTATAGTTTACAGAATATGTACGTCAGGTTTCGTGGGTCAAATTCTTTGGCCATGGACGGGTCTACACATCAGCTTGTGTGTGATACAGTAGCATGTTCCATGTGCAACGACCATTAAAAACCACCAAATTTCAACAAATATACAGCTACTAACATATAAGTGAAGGTTACTTTTAAAAGTTTTAAAAATAGACGTCGCTCATGCATACGGCATACAATTAGGCATAACGAGTTTGTAGTAAACATCCTTGAAGGTGCAATATTCGGGAAAAAAAGGCCGAGGGAAGACCTCGACTACAATACTTAAAGCAAGTCGCCAGAAACAAACGAGCTGGCAGTTATACAGCAATGGAAAATGGCTTGCAACAAATCCAGGTGAAAAGCTGCCAACCAATCATAAGATTGAGGGATAAGAAGAAGAAGATGTTAATGTCGTAAGTATTTAAATTCCTTCTAATTCTCGCTTAGGAACTGTAGACAGTATGAAATATTTATCAGAGTCTATTAAATCTTACTGTGCACCTTAGGGTTACTAATTCCTGTGTTGTGTCAGGTTTGCACCAAGTTTTGTGGTAAAATGCTATCTCCAGCTTTATGGTCTACAACTCTCTCTCCGCTATTAACAAATACCATCACTAGCACAAACTTGAACCAGTTACGTCCATGTATAAAACCTCACAACGTACCTTACTAAGTGATTTAATATTATCTTTCCTGCACCTCATTATCCCCTCTAATAGCCGCTGTTAAAGTAGCTATCCCATCTAAATTCTACATGCATTATTCAACTTTGCCGTCGGAACTACAAGAGTCCGTAGCCCTTGTTTTCAGGGTCGAGATCACAATTGAAACCGGCCGCACCATCGGATATTGTTAAATTATTCAACATAAATGGATTTCGGAATAAATCATTAGGCGGGCTAGAAATACGTACAGTGCGTTTCCTTACATTTCAGTTTAGAGCAAACCTTTCCTTTTTTTCGCCATATTCTTGACGATTTTATAGCATTAAAATGGGAGAAACAAAGAAATATCTGTAACTGACTACATGCCAGCCACTGAGAAATATACGCGTAACTTGGATATTAACAATGGGGGGGGGAATCAACCATTTGTATTAGGAAATTCAGTTTAGAAAAAGTCAAAATAGAAAGAAGGGGAAGATCCGCTTGAACCAGCCCCTGGTCTAAATGGACAGCAGGCAAAGAGTACAGAGAATTTAGAGTGCCCCTTCCTCTGTAAACGGGTAACTCGGATGTCTCTATTCTGCGTAGCGTGAAACGCAGGGCTTTCTTTCTCTTTGCTGTCTTTTTTTTTCCCCAGTGGCGCTGCGGTCCAACGCAGGCCATGGCCTCCTCATTCTTGACGTTTCTAGATCACACACAACGACGCAGAACTGTCGGTAGGACTCCTCTGGACGCGCGATCGGCGCGTCGCAGATACCTCTACCTGACAAAACACAACACTCACAACAGAGAGACATCCCTGCCTCCGGTGGGATTCGATCCCACAATCTCAGTAGGCGAGCGGCCGTAGACCTACGCCTTAGACCGCGCGGCCACTGGGACCGGCGTTGGCTGTCTTTACACTACCCAAATAATCGCTTAGAAAATATTTCTCTTTCCTTATTTGCCCCTCTTTAAATCAGTGGTCAAGGAAACTAATCTTAGACAAAAAAAAATACTGGACTGGCATTTGTTCCCCTTGCCCCCCCCCCTCAAGTTAGGCGTGTCGTGAGCATTGTCTAATACAGTGGGGAATAATGGGAATAATCTGGTATAAGCGCACACGTCACAATCCGGAATCAAAATTTGTTCCTACTTCTTGTCATTTAAGATCTTCGTGGAAAATATAATGGCATGAATATCGTGAGCCACTCTCTCTAGTAGTATAACTGAAAAAAATTTTATTATTTCTCATCTGAAGAATAAAAATCGACTTAAACAAAGTAACACAAATAGCCATTGTTTAAATGATTTTGCGCCGCGCATTGTAATAAAATTACATAATTCAAAACAAAGAAAGGCACATTTCCTGAATTAATATTTTAATTTTTAATTTTTTGAAGTCATCTACATGTTTCGAGCCAGAGGGTTTATCTTCAGGAAGATAGCTGTGTATACAGTTACGTTGTGGTAGGTTTACATGCATCAGTATTAGCACTGTTTATACTGATGCATGTAAAAGTACTGTACCACAACTGCATACACACCGTTTTCCCGAAGATGAACTCCCATATTCGAAACATGTAGAAGACATAGAAAATATTAGAAATTATAACATTAATTTAGTAAATGTGCATGTCGTCAATTGATATTGTATAATGTATAACAAAAGCTATATTATTTCGCAAAAATCAAAGTCTTGTAAATCGAAATGTCAATTTATACTGTCGTTTCTGCAGTGTAATGTTGTATATCAACATATTATCTCCCTGTTTACAGACACATTGTATACACTACCAGGCAAAATTAGAAATAATACATATACTTACGTTATTCTGAGGGCTGCTAAACTGCCGAAGTGATCATTGGACGCAGGAATCAGTGCTTCAGAAGGGCAGTTTTTTCTTGTAAATTCCCTTCCCACTGGCGATGATTTTAATCGGTCAAAGACAATATCCTCATTTCTTCACTTATTGTGTGTCTGCATTTTTCCAGTCCGTAAAGGAGATTGTGCGAACTAGGTCACGCCCTTGAAATCCAGTTGAAAGTTTTACTGCCTTGCACTTAACCCCCTACTTTACCCAACATCAGCTGTGTGGGGTTCAATATGCTATGTTACAGAGACAGCCTGTCAACAGTTAAATACTTCCCAGACATTCGTGGCGAATTGTCCGTACAGAATTTGTCGTGTTTGTCTTAGTTGCTGTACTCATAGTCTTCTCTTAACCTAGGAAGATCAACTTTAAACCTACTTTCTTCGAAATTCGGGGTTTCTAGTTTTGTCCAGTTAACAAGGTCTGCTTGCCGCATGGCATGTAATGTCGCCCCGGCAGTTTGGCGATCTGATGTCCAAAACAATTTTAGTTCCTCGTTCCACACCTAAAAAAAAATACAGTCACTCTTAGAAAACTTTATCACTTATTTCTTTATTATGGTACTTGGCTTTATGCAAAGGTAAGCAACTCTCATTCAAGAAATCACTGCCATTTATAATGACACAAATAATTTAAATAAGCTGTTTAAGGAGGTTTTATTCGTGGAGAGAACAAAAGAGACAGCCAAATTTTGTCTGAAATTTCCTGTGCGTCTCTACTTATATATGATGTCCCCTCACTTAGCCGTGTCTCATACAAAATGTAGATTCCTCATCCCTACCCTGCCGAATGTTGTTCAATTTCTATTACAGTGTACTAAGCCTCGTTCTTTAATAGTTGGCAAATTATATTCCACTTTGACAGAGACGGGCTGAGTTCAACGTTGGGGATTCATTTTTGAAAATGGTTGTATGCACCTTACATCTTTTACAATCCTCGCAATTTCCTATCATAGATTTTTCTAGACACTTCTATTTCCTGAGGATGCAAATTTACTACATTCTTTCCTTTGTTCCCTTGGCACTTAAAACTTTCAATGTCAGGCACTAGTCCATTTCGACGCCAGGAATGAATTTTTCTTCAAACACAACCTAGAATAGCCTTCCAAAAACTTGTAAAAACTTTCGAAATTATCCGCCTCTCGCCATTATTCAAGAGACAGTTTTGTTCATGTTGTCACAGCCTCGGAACCAAATGCTAAAAATATCAGAGTGCGACAGTAACTAGGTACATTGATTTCAAGCAAGTACAGTTACGTGAACAGGTACGTTGTACTTTCGACATGTATTTCCAAACTGTATATTATTTTTTTGTGAGGCAACAGAACAACTAGGGCCTAAGTTGCATCACTTTGAGGTTTCTAGGTTACCCACACAATCTGTCACACAAACGCTCAGTAGGACTCATTTGAACAACCGGTCAATCAGTACGTCACAGAGGCCGCTAACTATACAACACACAACCAACACAAGCAACGAATATCCATGCCATCAGCGGGATTCTAACCCGTGATCCCAGCAATCAAGAGGGCACAGACCTACACCATACACCGCACAACCACCGGGATTGGAATGCTGTATATTTTTCACAATAAATATTATTTATTTGTTGGTAGTTTATCTTCGATATGTTTTAAAATCACAATTTTATGGCTCGCACTAGTGTTTTACTCCAGAAATAAAAAATAATCGTAAGCTATGTACGTCCATATGCGTGGTGCTGCCAGAATAGTAGTTTTCCGAAATACCACGCTTAATTACCCTCAAATGATCATTATGTTCAACTATTTTTATTATTATATTATTATAATTATTAACAGTAGTATTAGTAGTAGTACTAGTAGTGTTGATAGTAGTATTCTTAGTAGTAGTAGTAGTGGGTAGTAGCAACATGTTGTTCTTGTTACTACTTTTGTTGTTGTTGTTGTTGTTGTTGCTGTTGCTGTCCTTGTGGTATCGTATAAAGTCACACTCTTTTTACACTTTTAGGAATAAAATTCATTTGAATTAAGTAAACAAATCTCCTTTTACACGTCACAAAGAACGCACTGCCGGTCAGTGCTGTTGAAGGAAATAACCTACAAACACATTCTTTCAGCCAAAAGCAGAGTTTCTTGAGCGTTAAAGCGGCTATTACATATACCTATCCGTGCAGGTTGAGGGACAGACCAGAGTAAATAGCAGGTTATCTTCAAAAACTGGGTTCACAAATCACGGGCACCGGGTCGTTCAAGCGACTAGAGGTTGTAGGGTGACGCCTAATATTTGTTGGTCTTCAGTAAGGATCTTGTTTGCATCATCCATCTGTCACCTCGAATTTTGATGTGGCTCATTGTATTGGGAAATTTTGCGGACCTATGATTAATACTGTTTTGATATCCTCTTACTGTGCATGACAACCTGTGTTGCATACTGAAACAGAGTGTCTTCATTTTCTGAACCTAGGAAGTGCCACGTATGTTGAAGAGCGTAAAGGTGACATATAACAAAATATATCTAATTTTCAAGGCAGTATAGCGTATTAAAATTTAAAGCCTGGATAGCCCTCTAGGAATTCGGAACTTTGACGCTCCCAGAATTTTTAGACAGTCAGAACATGGAGGTGGAAAAGTTGTCAGCTTTACGCACTGGCCGCTTTTACCCCCAGGATATATCCCTGATTTTTATTTCTGCTAGAGGCTGAGTCGACCCCAGGGCCATAGTGCGGCCGGAAGGATAAATTAATTGAAGAATCACAATGACCGCGAATCGAACCCGCAACTTTCCCACTTGTAGCGCAGCACCTTAACCAACAGTGGCACCGTGTACCCCACTACAAAATTTAACAATCCATATTCGACATAAATGTATGTAGAAGTTTCTTTCTTCTGCGGGAACTGATGACTACATTTTAGTGTGTGACTTTGGCTAGTAACTGGGAGTGCAAACAATAATTTAGGTACAGGTCTGTGATTATCTTACCAAGAAGCTGGTGAACAAGGAGCTGAGAGATGTAAAGCTGATGTCGTCAGGAGACCTGCCGCCTAAGTCCCTGCCTGCAGTGGCCATTCACAACGCAATTTGCATATCAGCCAAGTCCGGAGATATTGAACAGCGAACGAAAGAGGCAGGCAGGAGAATTAACTCATTGTGATTCCTGCTTTTAACTCCCGTCCTCACCGTTTCTCTTTGCAACTGTCGCCAAAATTTGCTTTTCCTTAAAAATGTTGAAAGTGTGCAATTCTTCTCAATAAACCTATTATTTTGTGTGTAGAAGATCAATTGACATTTTTTTCCCTTGATGTAGCGAATTTATGTTTAGTCATTCTGTACTTATGCTAACACACATAACTTACGGCCCTTTTGTTTTACAGATATTTCGTAGAAACTTAATTTGTAACCTCGCAAGATGGTAACAGATTTAAAATATATAAATGCTAGTGAAACTTGGACTAACAGCAGCAAAATTTAAACGGCACAGTAAAGATTTCCAGCGATGTCAAAATGTATTCCAAATCAGGCAAATGTACAGTAGCGGCCAAGTGGTTTGCCCTCATGATTGTATATATTGAGGTGTAATATCCATTATCCTGAGAGATATTATTATTATTATTATTATAAACATTATTATCATAAACAGCATAATCATTATTAATTTTCTTTATCTCGCCACGAAAATTCTGACATAATTCCTCGCGTTATGCCACAAGAGATTCCTTCCGAAAACTTTCCAATTCGTTATTCACAGCACATAATAGGCTATCATTTACCGTCACGTATTCTGAGCTACTGTCAGCGTCCTTCTACATCCTATTAAATTAGTCACTAATCGCATTGATATTTAATAACACACACACAAACATACACACACACACACACATGCATAGTCTGACCCTATAACAAAGCTGTTAAAATACAAATAAATGACAACTAATATATATGCTGGGTGCAAATATTTATGTGGGATAACAAAAAAAAAATGTAAAACTTGACTTAACAGGTTTTGAAATGAAGGACTCCAAATTTCCTTTATTTTTTTTTTTTATAAAACACACAGGACGTGTTTCGAAACAGTTTCCTTTTTTCGGACTTATCCATTATCGAACTGTAACCGAAACGCGAAGTTTCGTAAGCCTGTTCTGCTTCCATCTTCGGGTATTTAAACGAGCCAGTCAGATGGGCCCCTTGTGTCGACTTGTTTTCAATCATGGGGTCAAAAACTGAGCATAGCAGCTAGAAAATCTCAACGGCTGCTAACGTTATTACGTGCCGAGTCAAAAGCATTACATTTCAACGGACGGATCTGCCGTTGTAGCAACAGCTGAGTAACATAAGGTGTAGTCTGCAGGATAAGGTCTGGACTGAGGAAGATCCTGTGGGTAGTGTAAATACTGTGTAGTTTTCGGTAGCCTTATGTATTAGTATGTAAACATAAGCCACAAGACGGTAACTTTAGACAACCCAGAAAGGCGTACCCTTCTCAACGACGGCGCCCAAACCCTCTCAACAGTAACGTTAGAGTGACCTCAAGTGTTCAAAATAGTGCAGAAAGTAACAGCAATTATATATATATATATGTGTGTGTGTGTGTGTAAAAACATACTGATATAAAGTGGGTAAACTGTGAAAATGGAGTGACCCGTACCCTCTTCTGAGAATTCGCCTGAAGTTTGTCAAACAGTGTTCTCAATAAACAGACGAAGTTGTGGTCAAAAGGCCCAGGAAAGGCTCAAAACCAAACTGTCATACAGACTGACACTCAGTTTTACCGTCGCTTTGGCTTCGAACTGTTTCTCTAAAGTGTAACACATGTTCACTACTGCTGTCAACATCTCTAGTTCCCCCACACTGCGTAGCTGCAATAAAACCAGCAATTTAATATCATTTCCAAAAAAAAAAAAAGATTATGCTAGTGTACTTAAGTGTAACGATCTTAATTCATAACGCTGTCTTCAAATTACGATTCTGTAACAGGAATCTCTACCTTACATTGCTGTGGTCAGTTGCTCGAACAAGTATTTAGATAACTACTTAAACTAAAATAGAAATGGAAATGAATAAGCGTGTCATGTACTTAACTATGCCATTTAACATTATGAAGAAAATATACTGGGAAGCAACATTATTTCCATTAAGTAAAAATTTAACAGAATTTGATGGAATTAAAACTGTCCATACCTTACCAAAATTCTAAGGAATTTCTTATTTCCACTACGATTCCTTCATACAAAGACTCGCACTTCTTGATATTATTACCCTAACAGATTTTTGTACCGTATTATTAATTTCGGCTAAACAAAAGACAATTATTCACTGTGGCCAACAAATTTCGTCATGACTGAAATACAGATCAATATATGTTGGTATGATTACCGGGTGTCTATGATAATTATAATCAACTTTCACTGCATACTAATATTCGAATATAACGAGGTTTTATGATTCATTTCGTGTGGCGTATAATTTAATAACAAGAGCATCATTGAGGGCATGTGACACAGTACATGCTAATTAACAAACAATCACTAAACTTTGAAGAGCAACTTAATGAATTCGTATTCCGGCTTGTGAAATTTTGTTTATTTATAACATATCTGAAATTCTGTACATTATAAAAATGATAAAATCTCTTCACAGTAATCCGCATAAATCAGTGAATTCACAGTTTCAGACACTGATCAAAAGACATAGTCGCATCGGTGTTTCATTTTGGTCTGTTGAATACAAATTGCGATAAAAAAACGAACTTTAATGGAAAGAAATTTTGAAACAGGTGACTAAAGATAATAAATTTTGAGGCCAAATTCTTATTGTTTGTACTGTATTGTTCAAGACCCCTTACTTTCGTTTCAGACTGTGTGAAATATTTGTTCTTTCGTCCTTCTATAAACATAATTTAAATATTTCACTTCAAAGATTATTATTTGCAACAGCTGTAAAAGGTGAGATACTGATAAGGAAATAAAATTTTATTCTTAATTATTCATTATTTTTGCTTTATTTAACAACGACTTTAATAACTCAAAATAGGTCACATTCGTATGGAACGAATGGATTATAAGAAGTAATGAAACGTAAATAAAGCGCAAGTGTAGAGTCATAGCTTCTTTTGAGGTAACATCGTACGGAATTTAACCCGTAAAAGATGAAGCTTGAAGTGCTGTATTGAAAGTCCCAGGTCGTACCGCGCAGTAAACACTTTTCATCTCCGTTATAAATATTAATCAGTTTTTGGGATGTGGGGGTGAAAGTCGCTGTTCGTTCTGCGATAAATAAAATACACATAAATACAGTGTGGGCATCAAATACGATTTTTGAATGTTAAACCTTTTGGTGCAACAAGAAACCAGTAGGCTTTAAAAAGTTAAACATCATAACTACGCAAATCCAGGAGGAATCTCAACCAGGACATACGATTTCCCACCCGAACCCGAAATTTCAACTGAAACTTCTTAGAAAAATCATCGTCAGCAGCACATAGACGGAATCTGCTGTAGTAGAGGAATTTATTTCTTTCAAGTATTAACCCTTTAAACGCCGTGTTAAATCCCATCTGCCCTTTGCTAGCATTATTTTGAGCTCACCATGTTCTCAACGTTAGCAGGTAAAGGGTTAAAATTCAAGCCAACAAACACACACAGTTATATTGATGTTGTAGTACTCTTACACTCGCCATCAACTCCTACATGTATATGTTTTGCGCCTCACTAATACATCATTCGTTAATTCCCAACAGGCAAAAGCAATGTTCCACTTCAAGAACATCAAAGAAAATTTATATAAATCGCTCCCTGATGATGGGGTAGTGAGGCCCAAAACATGTACATGTACGAGTTGGTGGTCATTTTAATAATATTATAACACTAACACAACTGTGTGCCTTTTGTTGGCTTAAATTGTAATAATTGAATATTAATGCACGGAATGGAAAATGGAAAATTACTTCTCTCAGTAGAAAATCTTTCTAAGCTTAGGTAGATATCAGTCTGTGGCTGAATGATTTAGGCCGTCAGATGCAAAATAAAACTGAAAGGTTGCATGATCAATTTCACTACTAAGTTATCTATTATTTCGATTTTACCAACCTTTTTTCCCATACGTACTTCATTATCTTTGCAGGAACATTCGCAATATTATAAATGATCTGAAACATTCAACTTACACGATGAAACCTAAAGCTCTGTCGTCCAGCTGTCGATTTACCAAGACCTGGGTATAAAAATCAATTTCAGCCTACTTCCCCTACAGAATACTCTCCATTATTGCACTGTTAGGCCTTTAATAAAAAGTACACTGAATATGCGCCATGTCAACTACAGAAACCTCTTTCCAGTAACCAACGAGGTTTGGCGACCCTGCCCCTAGTGAATGTACTATCTAACAGGCAGAGTGCTCTCGACATCTCTGGTATGTAAAGAACTAGATGCAAGTCTTAATACATAGAGACAGAATTACTACAGAATTTCACTCCAGAAATACTTAGTCTTAACGGCACGCGGTGTCGCCGTTGGTTGAGGCAATGTGTTACAATACGGAAGGTCGTTTTTTCGACTCCCACTGGGACAATAGAGACATTTCTTTGATTTAATCCTTCCAGCTACACTAAGGCCCTGGGATCCATCCAGTCTTTAACAGTAATGAGTACCTGGGGTTAAGGCGGTCAGTGCTCAAGGTTGACGTTCTTGCCAATTTCGTGTGCCAATTTTCTGGAAATCTGGGAGCCTCAAACGCCTGGAACCCTGACGGCCTGTCAAAGGCTCTATACATATATAGCTTTACTTTTGCACTTAGCCATACAAAAACAGATGATCACAAAATGCAATTTTAACCTATTTGTCAGAAATACACAAAGATAGACTTTAAAATTTTGCTATTCTTTACGAACGAAAAGATGCAGAGAGTCACACAGAGACGTCAGCCTAAATCATGGATCAGACGAAAAGGGAGAACAGAATAGGCTTTACTGTTAAAAAAAAGGAAAAAACAGGAACAGATTAAACCTAATCGGGTGTAGTTTTGATCCTATCATTGAGCAAAATACCTTCATTTTCGCCCACGAAACTCTCTGTAATGTAATGCGCTTTTATGTTCAGCAAAATGCCTAAAGTGTGGAGAATTTCTGGAAATTCCGTTACGGGTTTATGCACTCGTCATGGAAACAAATTGGTGTGGAAAGTTCAAGGGAAAATCTGTTGTGCAATTGCAAAATTATCTTAATCCAAGGGCTTACGTAAAATACAGAGACTCAAAATAAACCCAGTCAGGAAACTGACCTAAAAGCAAACTACAGTAAAATTTACTGTGCGGAAAATTAAGCTACCTCTTTTCTCGATATAACGTATTTGTGACAGTTATCAATATTAACCTAACTCAAAGCCCTGTAGTTTTATGTAATCAAAATTTAATACATTTTCGAAAGTAATCATGTAAATATCTTACAGCTGTTGAAGCTTCAGGCTAATTTCTGTATAAAGACACCAATGCTATCCCTCACAACAAAGCACACACAGATAACAGTATTAATTCCTTTCACTTACCACTCATAAACAATATGAATCTGGAACCCCTATTACAACAGGAGGATTAATCGATATAGTGAATTTAGGAATATGAACGGTATGGCTAATACAAAATTAACAGTTAAGCAGTTGGTATATCCATTCTTCCCTGCGCTTGAATGTAGGTGTACCTATTCTCTGTTACAAGGAAATTGCCCTAAGGCTGGATGCAAGATGTTTGGGCAACTTTGTTGCCTGGGCAATTCGTCTGCGTGAACAACACTCATCAGACGTTATCCTGTATTAGATTTATGTACATCTTTAATACATTAACTTGTTGCTAGCTAGTACCGATCTATGCTAGTGGATAACGTCAGTCTTGAAAAGTTTATAGTTATCACGTTTTCAGTCAATGGATCTGGCCCTTTATTATCTACTTCACATAAAACCGCATTAGAACATTATTCTCAGCCAAAGCAAGCAGCTTCACTAACTCACGGCATATTCATTAACGACTATAAAATTATTCACCTGCTCTATAAATACTTGTAAGTAGCCCTATTAAGCAGAGCCCTACTTGATGTCTAACTCCGCCTGAGCTAGTCAAGAAATTTCCCCAAGTGTTATGCAAGCCGAAGGGTCACAGATAATGACACAATATAAAACCCATTTTAACGTAACAATTTCTAACATTACCCCAATTCTAAACCCAAGACTCCATAAAGATCTCTTTCGCGCAGTTTTCCGAGTAAAATCTTGCATTAGTTTCCTATATCTTCCACGCTGCCCAGAAACCCAGCCCATTTCAGCTGACTTCACTGTATTATCTTAGAACCACATTCTTCAATGTTAAAATTATGAAGACTTTCGTCAGGCAGTCTTCTCCATTATCCTTGAAATTGCCCCACCTTGCCTCGAAATATTCTGAGTAGTTCGTTCTGCGACGTCCTAAAACATTATTCGCTTAATATGAGATACAACCTTTTTCGCCTGCACTAACAAAAACTATAAAAATTGTTTAAACATTTTAATATTTCTATTTTTATTTTGGAGACAGTATTCTGCGTTACACGTTCATCCTGCAAGAACACTTGCTTTTTTATTTTTGGTGCTGTCTTAGAATACAGCATGAAGAAACGCGTGTATAATCGTATGATGAGGTTCCTTCGCCGCCTGCGTTGAGGAGAATTGGTCTTGTTTCTGGTTTCACGAAGTACCGAAACTTGGTGTTCACGCAGATTCACTGGACTGACGTTGTGCTGTTCCATGCGAGTATGTACAACCCTTGCAGCAACTTGGAGCAGTCACCACAGTTCTCTATACAAACACATCACATGTGGAGGTTCATATCTACTATTATTTGTGCTGGTTTACATTTTATAGGCATTGGACAGCAGATTTTAAAATATGTAGATTCGAAAGGCAGCCATGGCAGTAATACAAAAGTGTGTGTTTGTTTATATGTATGTGTGCATGAATATACGTACGTTGTATGTGGGTAGACGCGTATGTGTACGTAATGTGTATATATATATACGTACAGCTCACAATTAATATATTAAAATAATCAGCATATGGCGAAATACGCTGACAAACAAACTGCGTGTTTTGCATTAAAAGTGTACATGTACATGTAACACAATAAAATGAGCAGCGCTTTTAATGAATACTGATTAGCAAAGCACATACCATATGAATATTAATATTTTAATTATAGTTTAAATTTGAAATATAAATTATAATTTGTGTAAATAAGAAAAGAGTCACGAAGAAGAAAAATCATAATTGAAGCACCTGTTTCTTGTGTAAACATACTGCACCAATCAACTCCAAACCATTGGTATTTAAAATAAGACTATTATCTGCATTTTCTTGTTACTTCGTGACTCATAATTAGTAAATATATGACAATAGTTGCGATTAATACTTACTCTGACATTTAATGGACTATGATTCTAATCACATAGGGTTTAATTTAATACTGCAGAGACACAACCTCCAGCTTGTTGTAAATTAGTTCCCAGAAGGATACATATTGCTTTTATCCTAAAAGAAAATCCTCGAGCAGTATTTCCTATTTATGAGTTGAATGTACGTGAAATCGTGTTTCGAATCCCACTAGCAGAGCCGTCCCTAGGGAGGTTCGGGCCCGAAGCAAAGCAGCCTGTGTGGAGCTTAAAATTATAGTCCGGTAACCAGCACTTTTAAAACCAGTGGTTTCACCATGATGTATATAATTAAATAATCCGCCATTTCACGTTTCAGTATTAAAATAGTTATCGCGCTTTGGTATTTTTTAGTACGGCTCAATCATTATGACAGAGCTGCCTACACAAAACACAATTACCTCGATTTTCTTGTTGCCAGCACGTCGTTGTAGTCGATGAGAGATGATACTTGTTTCTCAGTGCACAAGCCAACAGTTCATCCAGTCTCATTTGAACCACAGTTGCCCACATTTAATTCCCATATAATTAGTGGCGCACACAAGTACATCATTTACCTTTAATTTCCCCATTTCCTTCAACACAAGTACGACGTCATGGCGATCTCCAAGATTTGATTCTTGTGACTGATTCGGTGTTTAGTTGCTATCTTTAGCCTTTTCAGCTATGCGGTAAAGAAAACCTGAGCAAGAGCTCCTTTACAGAAACGTCAGCGTATTTGAAGTTGTTTGAGATATGTTGCTGCTAGTGTCCTACTTGCCATATGTTGCTGCTAGTGTCCTACTTGCCATATGTTGCTGCTAGTGTCCTACTTGCCATATGTTGCTGCTAGTGTCCTACTTGCCATATGTTGCTG
>Ga0123354_10008190_pt1 | contig 15865 bp, 10 predicted proteins | sample TergutLab28metaG_2_FD_97872 | JGI IMG/M metagenome (GOLD analysis project Ga0123354, IMG submission 97872) | Labiotermes labralis P4 segment gut microbial communities from Petit-Saut dam, French Guiana - Lab288 P4 | ecosystem: Host-associated > Arthropoda: Insects > Digestive system > Gut ...
AATTTGTTTCACAGTAAGTTTTATTTCATGCCTCTACATGTTTCGAGCACATGTGCTCATCATCAGGAGGTCAAAATTGCATTACACAGCCTCTGGTATCATCACACCTATAGGTGGCCGTCTTGTGCACGAGACGGGAATTTTGACCTCCCAATGATGAGCACATGTGCTCGAAACATGTAGAGGCATGAAATAAAACTTACTGTGAAACAAATTTTGTGCATCAAGTTGGTTAAATGCTGAGATAAATATACTGAGATGCACGGCCAGCAAAACGTCAAAAAATACATTTACAGTCTATCATGCTTGATTGCAGCGTTGCTGCTATCCTGCAGTGAAAAGTTGTATTATGTATGCACTAAGAACGAAGAGGGAAGTTTTTAAGTCTTACAACATTTGAAGAATAAAGCAGACCTCTTTTCATTGAAGTCTAATCGCAAAGAAAACCATTTATTTTTGAGGCGTGTCATGATGCAGTAAATATTTTGCTGGCCGTAGTTATCGTTTGCTGGGATTATATTCAGTCGACGGTAAACGGACGGGGATGCGCCCAGATAATCCTGTGTATTCTCATGTGAAGTTCCAACTATATTTAACCGATTTTAACCAAAACTGAAGTGGCTTAACAGTGTCCAGTGAAATTTTCCGATGTCAAATTTCGATTTTAATGGGACACATACGGCATGTTTATTTGTCAAAAAATTAACCATATGAGATCGGATGCTCTGTTTTTTCTCTTTGTCTCCATCTTAGCTTATGAATCTTTTGACAGATTTTTACAGATCTTTGTACGAAGGTTATGCTGTTGGCGGACACTTTATTGTCGTATTTCTTAATTTCCTGCCATTATTTATAATGCGGAGACGCGCGAAATTTTGAGCCCTAAAAAATAGTTTAGGACTCAGCCTGAAGATGGTTCTATAAGAGGAGCCGAAACATGTTGCTGTTAAAAATGATTTTTCTTTTAATTGTAAATTACTAAATAAAAGGTTGTGTTAGACTGTGCAATTATATATACGAGGGTGAGTCAAATGAAAACCTTAAATATGGTTTGTCTCGTAATTCATTGAACACAAAAGGTACACAATGACTTCATTTTTCTTTGTAGCATCGTACTGCCATCTGTCGACCACTCTTCAAACCATGAGTATCATTGTAGGAACTTACAAGACAGTCGGGCTGTATTTATCTCAGTAATTAACCAACTTGATGCACAATTTTTTGTTTTACAATAAGTTTATTTCATGCCTGTACATGTTTCGAGCAAATGTGCTCATCATTGGGAGGTCAAAATTGCATTACACAGCCTCTGGTATCATCACCTATAGGTGTGATGTTACCAGAGGCTGTGTAATGCAACTTTGACCTCCCAATGATGAGCACATATGCTCGAAACATGCAGAGGCATGAAATAAATTTATTGTAAAACAAAATTTTGTGCATCAAGTTGGTTGATTACTGAGATAAATATACTGAGATGCACGGTCAGCAAAAAAACCCCCCCCCCGAATTTAGTTCGAATTTTTATCGCACTTTTAAGGTTTTCATGTGCCTCTCCCTCGTATATTCTATTGATTGCTGAACACACCGGGGATGTCTCACCTGAAAATTACATAAGCTTCAAGTATTTTTGGGTCTTAAAATAATGCTCAGTGGTCTAGTAGATGTTGTAAAAATTATCTGATTTTGTTAATGGGAGACGACACTGTATGTCAAGTTTGTATAATTTGGATCCAGTTTTCTGTACACAGCGGGATGCTTTACCCCTATCACTGAAGAGGTTAGCGCTATTGTTTGTTACGTCACAATAGTAAAATGTGGTCCGCGAGCCGGATACGATGCGACATAAGCACGCTGTCGTGTCAATGATAATACGGCCTTGTATCAATTTGTGCCACCATGTAGGCCTACACGGAAAGGAGAAGAGGTTTATCAATGTACTTATTGTACTGAAGACGTGAACAAAATAGACAGACGGCCAATCAACTGGCGGCTATATCCTAATAGGCCAAATGTATAGGCAAGGGCTTCCCGTACAAAATTTGATAGAAACTGAAAAAACGTTTTGGGTCGATATGGTCATGAAACCAAATAAGAGACAGGAAGTAACACATGGCGTGATTCGTGTTACGCATTTGTGCGGGGAGTTGACACTAGAATAACGCATGCGTGTCTCATGTTTTGAATACTGGAAGAAGATTGCTCTTTAGTGATAAAGATATCTTAATGCAGAGCCCAGACATCTGTCACATTTCACACGCCACATTATTCATTAGTGTATATTTCACGGGTCACTGTGTACTGCTGTACTGCTGTACTGCTGTACTAAGTGTGAGATGCTGTTGAATATTACGAATTGATGGTTTCCTCTTCTTTGGCTTTCTGCGCAGTAGTATATGCCTCGCTGATATTTTACTCGCGAGTTTAATTAGGTTTTTTCATTCATTAGACGATGTTAGTATAAACTCTGCCTCGTGTCAACGTGCAGTGATGGGTCAGGGTTCGAAAAGTTTTGTACTATAGCCGTAGCCACGGCAGTTGCAGCTTGAATTTAATGGCACCGTTGCCAGATAAGAGAAATAGGCAGCGTTGCCGAGGCTACGCTTCCCACCAAGTGGCAACGTTACTTGGCACGTTGTCTAGTTTGTTGTGTGTGTGTGTATGTGTGTTTTGCATTTTTCTTAAGAAAGCGTTTTTGACTACGTATAATGTAGCTGTCTTATTCTGTATATTTATTGTTTCTTGAAGGTCTGTTAATTGTGTATGCTTGCTGCGTTAAGTTTTTAGAAAGTACCTTCGACTGTGTAGATCAGACAACGTTGGAATCAGCCCAAATGTCACTTCTACGACCGCAGCTAAATAGTGATTTTTGTGCACTGGCGTCCAGTTCGTCCTTAGAAATGCCCTACTGCCCACCGGACTTGGTCACTTGTCGACCCTTTTAATGATTGTGGCTATTGGTTCTGTAACCTTCATTGCTAACGTTAAGTGTCCTTGCTGTACTGTACTGGCGACATCGACAAGTGTAAGAATTGGTTTGAATTCCATTCAGATCGTGTATTTTTTATTTAATCTCCACAGTAAATCACATTATTGACGATCAGACGCCAGGTGTGTGGGGTTGCAGAATGGGTTCCATGCATCAAACCTGTAAGATAAGATAAGATAATTGGGGGAAATGTGATTTACAAAGTGGTTTGGGACGCCCGTTTTTAAGCGCTTTGGTAAAATTGCGAAAAATGACAGATTCTTCATGCCTGTCTGTCTTCCTGGAACATTTTGGCTCTTCATGAACGATTTTTTAAAATGAAATTTGACATATGAGGGGTTTTCGAGAATCTGTCTTCAAGATTCCAGTTTCATTGAAATCTGACAAGAATACATAATGGAATGCGTACGTACATTTATGATAATAACACGGCGAATTCTTATTAGAATGAGAAATATTTCGGACAGAGGTTTTAGAGAAAAGGAAAACACGCATTTTATGTTCAGTGCCCCCCCCCCCCTTCCCGGAAAATCGTTTGTAAAGAACTAGACAGTCCATAGATGACAATATAATACGACGCATCCGCATTGCATGCTGGATGACTAAGGCAAGATTAACGACACACACTCATAATATGTTGTACTTACTACTTTTCCACGGTAACAATGGTTACGCGAACGCGCCTCAGTGTTACGTTATATGTACATTGCCTGTCTTGTTTCATAATTCGGAAACTTGCAGGGAACTAGCTGCGATTTTATGACTGATATTTTCTGTTGCAGCAACAACAACAATTAGCGGAGCTGGGTAGGAAGCAGCTGGAGCAAGCGATGCAGCAACTGCAGGAACAGCTGCAGCTGAATCTTATCCAGCAGACCCATCTGCTTCAGACGGGAGACAAGAAGAAAGCAGCGGCTCCACTGCAGCAATTAGCCTTGCAACAGCAGCAGTTGATGCAGCAGTTACAGATCACACAGAGGCAGTATCTTCTACAGCAGGGTATTGGGATTCAGCCCATGGTACTGGCCCAGGCCCAGGCCCAGGCTCAGGCGCAAGCACAAGGCGCAGGTAGGCCTAAGGCTGCAGCTGTGACAGTACATTTGGCCAGTTGCCCCAGCTCTGGTTGGGGTGATGGGAGGGAATTTTGTTCACGTTTGGAACCCATGAGCAAAGACACTACGGCCCTTCCATCAGTCTTGATATGCCCCAAGATGTAGGGGCCAGGAGGTTCTGTAAACGAGATTCTGAATAATGTTGTCACCAAAAAGCATGAAATAAAAATGGGGAAATGACAGTTATCTAGTCTGATCACTCCTGTTAAATATTTAAATGAAGTGTGTCCATACACTTGGGGATCTGTTTGAACAAGGACGGCAGTAGCAATTTGACTTCAGGTCGTCTCGGACTTCGTTGCCATAAATGCGACAAATTGATATGTAAACGTTTGTTGACCGAACAGCGTTTGTGTCTGCGTTTTGAAGACAGGTCACGGTAGGGGCTTGTACGCACGGAAAGCTATGTAATAATGTTGTCAGGGGTAAAAACGTTGCAGCTGATGTAACAATACTGGCTATTACCAACGATAGTGGTTTAAATTTGAGTAATTTTCTTCCAAGATATTGCTTGTCTTATTAATGAAATGACGGAAAAACAGATGGATGTTATTCCGTGGCTCATATTGATATTTCTAGATATCACCCCCCCCCCCCAAAAAGAAGAATATAGTTATTGAAAACGCTGTATGACCTTGGCCATGAAACAGACCCCCAAAATATTGCACGATCCGTTAAAATTTTCAGTGGACTTCAAAATGGGCGTGTCGTTGCGGACTTGTGCTATCTGTATTGACTCTTGAATGCCTGCGGTCTGGTATTGAGTTACAAACACAATGCAGTTCGGTTTGCTGATCATTTATTTGTGGTAAAGACTTCTCTTGGAGCTATCAGTATAAAAGAAATAACGACATTGTTTCCATGACTCAGCACAACCAAGTAATGATAAATTATCTCCAGTGTGATTTTCTATTCATGAACGTCCCAAAATACATTACAGGAGGAACTACGTACTGTGGATTCTATTACAGCAGATTAACAGTTTTTACCATAGACATTATGAATTTCTATTCTTTACGGAAGAATTGTACAGAATTCAGTTCAAATTTGTAACTCTGACCAGACAGCTGAAACCGTATACAAAGATTAAGAACACTTCTATGTCTTTAATGACATTGTAGAAATTGCCAAAGCTATATAATGTCATGTGCGACGTATTTTAGACATGTATGTTTTACGTCAGGGGAATTTTCTTTGTTTAGCTCGTTATCGTTACTGCAGTCATGCGAAGAGAATTACGTAGCCACGTAAATATATAACATACACATTTTGTTATTTTATTTGTTTGTATCGTTTCTCAGTTACACAACAGTACTTCATGAGGATGAGCGTCGGATGTAATACTGTTAACCAAAAACGGATTTCGTGGCACGCGTTTTCCAGAGCTTCATGATTGACGTTCAGGTGACCGTGCATCGTGATAAATTCTTATAATAAAACCAACTATATGCACTAATTTCTCAAATTTATATTTGGAATAAAACTCTACGTGTTTCGGACAGTTCCTCTGTCCATCATCAGGAGTTTTTCACTGCACACACAGCAGTGGTATATGTCATACAGGTTTGGTGACAGCTTGCGAGCAGGATCAGCTGTCAGCAAACCTGTATGACATATACCATTGCTGTGTGTAGAGTATAGAACTCCTGATGATGGACAGAGGAACTGTCTGAAACATGTAGAGTTATATACCAAAAATAAATTAGAGAAATTAGTGCATCTAGTTGGTTTTATTATAAGAAGCTTCGTGAATGGTTCAGTGAAAAATCTCCATAATTTGCCACTATATGACCGACATTTTCCTGTATGCTGGTGATGACTGAGCTTGAAATAATTGTTCATAAAGAAACACTCGGTGTTCGAATTGAGATTTGATATGTGACAATTGTTATTTGCTACGAACCTGCAAATTCAAAACGGTAGTCATTATTCTTTGACAGTGTTCGGTGTATAACGAACAGATCGTCTTAAAAAGTTACAGATGTTGCTGAAAGCTAACCGGGTTCCAGGATACCATACTTCGAGGGGAATGAGCTCTGGTAACTTTCACAGAGGCCACAATTACCATTATGACATGCGCACCCCTGAATTCCATATCGATTCATATCGATCAGTATGGTTTATTTGGACTATGCTGCTGGAGAAATATTTCGTACAACAAAGTTAATCATAAACACTGAGGTGACGGTAATGATTATGACAATTGCTAATCGAATAAACTGGAATTGTACACATTAGAAGACACACGAAATTAGTAAGTCAGCGAAATAAATTCGGTGTTTCGTAATGCTTGAAGGGAATAAAATGTAGCGTTATTTTGAACCGAAGGCAGGAAACAATAAATGTTACAGGATTATCACTTACTGACAGACACTTGAACTGTTGTGCTGAGAACTTGACACGAAATATAATTCAAAATAGACTAAAATTAAGACTGAATTCGACCTGTCTTTACTAATACTCGTAATTGTATACACTATGCGCTGTATGAATTTTGTAATGGGCGACAATCAAGGACGTTTTCAAACGAACATTAATTGAACTAGGGGCTAAAACGTGACAGATTTAATACCTGAAACTGTACAGCGTCACATATTGTTCGATGCAAGATACTGGGAGCCGAGATGGAGAAGAGCATGGCATTACTGTGGTTAGGTCTCATAACGAGTACAGAAATAAAGTAGAGGCGGTCTAATATTTCGCCTTTTTTTGAAATTTAAAAGTGAATTTATCCGTTGTGTTAATGTAGTGATAAGTCACAGTAAGTGGAAGGCAGGAGATCGGGTGCCGTTTGCAGTTAATGAATAAGGTGCGCTTACTTTCTGTTCGTACAATAAAAGGAATCGAGAGACGAAGTACCGAGGTTGTACCATAGTCCCTGTGTAAAGTGTTTGTAGTAGCCTTTTCTTTGATGATGAATCAGGGGTATTGGAGGCTGCGGAGCACTTGCGGCGTTAATTTGAAGAAAAGAATGAAGTTTATTTCGCGTGTTATCAGCATTTATAACAGAAGAATTTGAGGTACTGTTGTACATAAAGTTTACAACATTATGACCACGCTGGTCTGGCACTTCGCATGGTATGATACAACTGTACGATTTTATGTCAGGCACAGCTAACAACAAAAACTTTATTGTTATCAAACACAGAAGTGTAAAAAGTTGGAATTACAGAAAGAAAAAAAATACATTGCAGTTTATTTGAACAAATTGTTTTAAATGATTTACAAATGCTTTTATGATTTCATGGAGATTTGAATTTTTTTGTTGCTTCCAATCTTTATGGCTAATGTCTACACAATTATATTGCTTTCCACACACACAAAATATTTATCGCAGGAATTCGTATGGCCAACAAGGCAATGACGTGTCGATGGCCAGTTACCACGTACCTATCAACAAATACAGAACTGACCGACCGCAGAAGGAAAGATTGTGCCCAAGACATAAATCGATAACTGAAAAATCTAGTTGTAGTTGGTAAATATTAATAAAATCTGATGTATGTGCTTGAACACAACCCCATGTGTACACATGTGGGAATGGAGGTAAAGCTCCTCATATTTATAAGCTCGGCATTAAATGGAGTTTCGCATTCAAACCGGCTGACCCCCGCGGAAACTTTCCCGCCATGACGAAGCGTTAAAAAACCACTTGCCCCTAGCCAGTGGCCATACGTGTAGAATAATACAACACAGACGTTCAGCATTACGTCATTCATTTCATAATGCGATATGTCAGCAGCGGTTCATGTTTAAGACGTCATCGCACTTTTATGAATATTGAAAGGCAGAACTGAAAGAGGAATTGAAAGTCGTTATTTGTTTGTCGTATTTCATACGGAAAGCTTCACATGTGTTGTGGCACAAGGTCTAACAATTTAACGGACGAAGTTCTGATAGGATATTTGGACTCTGATAACATATCTTGTGAAGTAAAACAACGAACTGGGGGGAAAAAGAACTCGATTATTTTTACAAATCGAGGAATAAATAATCAGCTTCATAAAAGCCACATCTCGGCGAATAGGAACAGCTGGAAAATCATTTGGGCAGACGCTGGATTGTGTAATATTCGTAGCTACCATACCTTGTCAACGGTATTGCCGTCTTGGTGTAGGGATGCGAAATGTACAGATTCATGTGAGTTACTTCACGAATGAAACATAAAAAAATGCTGTTGAATAGCCGTAATTGTAAATATTGTTTTCGTGGCGTGTGATCGGTACGGTGACACAGACACGAAAGTAGATGCTGTACATTTAATTTGCTGTTGTCTTTGTCGCACAAATACGTACAACAAAAAGTATGTGACAAAAAAGAATTTTGCCCCTTTCGTAGGAATTCAAGAGACAAGTATAATCGCAGAATCTATTTTTGTATTAATAAGAATTTGTTTTGTAGCCCTTACACATTTTTAAAGGGTTTCTTTTAAGTGAATTCGTACTTTAGAAAGTAAGAATGAAAATGAAAATTGTTGATTTTTACGTATCGTTTTAGGAATGGTAAACTAAGCTAACATTTGGAACTGTCTTGCTGACACTGTGAACTTAGACATAGTCCACAGCGTTTTGTAGAGAAGCGTTTGGTAAACATGTTTACAAAACTAATACGGAGTTGAGTTTATGTTGGCTTCTTACTTTGCCTGATTTAGAAGTTAATGCATAAAACGAAGAACAGTTTTGTACTGCAGATGAGTTGCTGCGTTGAAGTGAACCTTAAACAAAAGAGGCCTACAACAAAACTATTCCAAGACATCTTGAAAACAATGCTGTTTTAACGCCTTGTATCATATGCAGTATATTGTTCCTGCTAATGACGCCAAATGAAGAGGTTGCTATGGTAAAAAGGGAAAAAGGAGCAATGATATGAAACATCCCACACAATCTACTCGCTATGGAAGCATATAAACTAAACAGTCTGTCTGCCAGCAGACTGTTGGCACTACAAGATGGAGGCGGAGCGCTTATTCTTTTGAAGGTACGTTTCCTTCCTCCTTATATCCGACCTCTGTTTTTCTTTTCCCATCCAGCCAATAGAATCCACCATCACAATGAAGGGCAATTAGCTTCTAGTTAATTGAGATTTGAGAAACAAGTGAAGACGGGACGCCCCGCCGCTTTCGATTGGGTCCAGCCAGTCTGCTTGGAGTTCCGCACACAAACATATGGGTGTCAGTCGGCCATCTTCAGATGTCAGGCGTTACCAGATCACGGACGCTAGAGGTTAGGTTTCACGTGTGGAACACAATGTTTAAGCCCTTCCTTGTCCTCGATATATTCCCACCCACGCCTAAACCCCTCCGAACCTGGACAAGAAGACCGGATATAAGCCTCTGCCTCCTCTTGATGGTGCTTCACACGTGAAACTGCCCGCGGCACGGCGTTGGCGTCGCTTCGAGCCACTGTGGAGGGGTCGAGTGTTGTGCATGCTCAGTGATGCATCGCTGCGATAGTTTCAATAAACAGTTGACTGGAATAAAGACACAAAATGAGATTATTTTCTGGTGAACACATGTATTCATACAGCGCCCAGCGTCCCCCAGAGCTTGGAAATGGAATACAAGAAATAAACAAAGAGAAACAGGGGAATGAATGTTGGGAACGAAGGTGAAAGGGACATAATGGGACACTGGCACCCAAGTTTGTGCGGAGTTCCAACCAAATGGCAAATAATTTCCCGTCTCTCTCTGGTACGCTTACAGAGCGATGGACTTTACAGAGCTTGCAAATTAAAGCGTCCCCATCAGCTTGTTTCCTGCTTGCTTGCAGTCAACATAAAGTGCTTACGAATTGCTTAGTGCTGACAGCTTGCTTAGCAGCAGTGTGGACGAGATACGAGCACTGCAACAAGTCCAACTCAGTTCGCAGTGGCCATAAGTTGGCACGAGCAGTTCAGTAAATGTTCCGAGACCACGCGTGATTGTGCAAATCAACACAAGGATACGGCTTCTCAGGGGACCAAGTACATGGAACAGGGTTCTTCTAGAGAACCTGAGAGTTTGTAAGCTACTAAAAAAAAAAGGCCCTGAATTTCATGAAAACCGAAGGTTCATATCCGTGTTGACAAGAGCCCACCAGCTGTCGCTGTTGTCAGCCAAATGAATGTAGTTTCCACCTTCGTATCTTAGTTTTTAAAGATAAATTTTAATAATATCTTCCCATCTAGGCGTGGATCTTCCAGACAGTCGGCTAGGCAGATGACGCTTCAAATTACCCAAAGCATTAGAACTGTTTTATTTTACATTTTTCATTTATGATCTCATGGATTCTGCAGTACAAAACATCGAGCCTGGAAAAGTCCCCCTTGAAGGCATCGAACGAAGCTAAATTCATAATGCATATGCGAACAAGTCCGTTTCTAGTCTTAAGATTACATTGCCCTCATTCCAGTTACTCTGTCTTGGCTTCTTTCACGGCCACGTTTCCGTGTTAAAGAAATTTCTTTCGCCCAATATAGATGTAATGGTTTATTTACTCCAGTTTTACACAAGAAACTGATGTGATTTATTGAAACTGATTTCAAACAAATTTTGTCGTAATTTAAACCATCTTCCGCTATTTTTTTGCCACATGTTAAAACATGAGAGAGGACACGCAAATGAGCGTTATTGATATTGCAGTCAATCATAGAGCTTAAGCTCAAAATGAGCCCGATTTATATAAATGTTTGAAATTGGGTTACCAAAATTCCGACTTTCGTATTCTAAAAAAAAACAGAAATTTTTTTCATAATGTGTATCGATGGTATCGATCACGCACAGTGCAATCTTTATGATCTTTTTTTTTTCCTGGCAGCTAGTTTCGATCGCGATTAAAGATCATTATCAGGCCAATTATACAAGTACATGAATGTAAAATATTTACAAACGCACACCATCAACCACAACAAATTTTATTAGTCCCGTCCACACATGCTACATTTTTCGGTCATTACTGACCGTCCTCTGGCATTAAATACATGATATTTAAGGCCCAAAATACAATGCATATGTATGTAGAATTCAAAATATTTAAAAATAATTTAGAAAAAAGCAACTTAGATAAATTAGCAATTAAACAAGAAATTAGAAAAGGATAATCAATCAAAAGCAACGATAACAACAACATTAATCACACAGCAAAAATTTTTTTAAACAAGATAAGATTTATCATTTTTATAATATAATTTTATTTATTTTTCTAAATTTTAACTTTTTCTTTTTTATGTTTATTTAATTACAATAATTTTGTCGTATTTTTTTATTTATCATAACAGCATAATGAACAATTCAGTTTGCTACAGAGACAATTAAATAAAAAGCAATAGTCAAATCCTACATCTCGGTCCTTAGTTTCTGTCTACATTTACGTTCTTGTGTAATTGGCCTGATGATGAAGTAGTTGCCAGACAACGAACGACAACAAAGAGTGTGATTTGTAACGTCGATATATCGATATGCATTATGAATGTTGCACCAACGGCGATGTTCCATATAAAGGAGATTAATTTATTCTGTACTGCATCGAAGTGTCGTCTTATACTTTTATAGACTTAGACCAGTTACTTAACTTGATAAAATTCCCTTTATGATTTTATTTGGTCACGTGTATTTCGCGTTGATCAGTCAGGGCATTTTGTTGGAAGTTATAGTAACCCCGAATGAACAGATGTTTCAGTCTAAACTTTTCAAATTTGAGGCGAGACGTGCCACTTTGCTTTGTCATCAGTGTAGCCTGTCCTGTTCTTGGCCGAATGTCGATTAACTGGTAAATAAAGACAATTCAAACATAACTCTATGCCGTCATTGTAAATGAATGGCTGTATGAAGACTTTAACCCTTTGAGGACGAGACGTATCTGTGTTATATGAGGACTCAGAGCGTACCGCGCAGTAAACACTCCACTTCGGTAATAAAAACCAATCTGTTAATGATTTATAAGGAAAAAATTACTGTTTGCTCTGAGAGCCATACAAAACACATAAACACAATGTAATTACCATGCAGAATTTTTGGATGTTAAACCTGGTGGTACGTAAATTAACCGGTAGGCTTTAAAAGGTTAATAGAGATCTCGTAATTAAATATTTACGTACCAAACAGCTTACTGAGATTGTGTATAAATTGTCTTTTTCGTGTATACATTTCCTGTGTATGAGGCTTTCGTTCGTGAATCAGTCAAGGTGTGTGATGAATGGTGGTGCAGTCTTGGCCAAACCTTTGTCGTACCTGCGTGTCCCCGCTCAAATGAAAAGTGTCTACTGAGTGTAGTACAAATGCATATATGAAATAATATAAACAACCAACTAGATGCAACAATAACAATTTATTAATGATTTCAATCAACTGCCGGCTGGTGACCAGCCGGCAGCATCGTCGGTGCATTATACCACAAGCTGTAAACACAGTCTAGCGCTCCTGAGGATGGGCGAAATTATCGCCCGAAACGTGTTGAGCTGATTTAAATCATTAATAAACTGTTATTGTTGCATCTAGTTGGTTGTTTATAATATTGTATCAGTGATGCACGGTAATCCAAACATCAAACATATATGAAACTTGCAGCATTATGCAAGCCGTAAGCACTTCTCTGCATGAGTAACTAGCTACCTATTGCACTAATTTTGTTTTGAATTAGTATAAGTTGCTGTTGGTATATGGAACACATATTTCAGATAATGACATGTATAAAATGTTTGTTTACGTCGTTAACGACAAATGCCCCCAATAATTCTGTAAGAAATACGTAGGAAATGTAAGGCAGTTCGTATGAACTTAGGATGAAGGTTGAGAAACTGCAGTGTTAAGGTATTAACTGGAATAAAAAAACGTCAGTCCGAACACCTGGTCTGGAATGAAGCAGAGAACTGCTCATAACGGAATGTAACCAACTGGATTGCAGGACTTAAGTGGTATCGTCTTGAATGGCAGTATTTACAGGGTCGTCATAGGACCATTGAAACCTTATATATAGTAGTCAGGTGTGGCGCTTCGTGGAATTTCGTGAAGCGCCTACCGCTCATTCCGCATAGAACAATTTTTTGCGCGCGGACACACACACACACACACTCACGCTCACGCACACTCACACACACACACACACACAGAAGGAGAAAGAGGGGCCCTGAATTGGTGTTCATAATTTCTATAGCGTCTTGAATGTATAAATAGAGGCGTGAAAGGGAGGTGGGGAGACTTTTCGAGGTTTTGAACTGTTGGTCTGGGCTTACTCTTTCGTTACAACACGACCGTGTAACGGAATGTGTAAGACTTCGGATCTGTTTGTAATGTACAACTACGTAATAGTCTCTTGGTTGCGGGAGCACAACGACTTTCGTGATTTCGCCGGATATCTAAACTGCTGCAAATGTATTCGCGCGGGCCGAGATATTTCAGTGGGTAGAGCGACTTGCCACGGGCTGCACGGTCCGGGGATCGAATACCGGTGGGGGACGAGGTTTTTCGCACCCGTCCAGACCGGTCCTGAGGCCCACCCAGCCTCCTATGCAATGGGTACCGGCCAGTTCTCGGGGGTAAAGTGGCTGGGGCATGGCGCTGACCATGCATCCCCATGTAGCGCCGAGGTTAAAGAAAGATTAGATCTATACCGCTACTCCCCCTCTGGGCCTTCGTGGCCTGTTCTAGTGTGAACTTTACTTTACCTAGAAATGTATTTTCACGGATAAAGTAATCATATTTGATCTCTTGTGTTGTCTAGAGGATGTGGATATGTTGGAAGACATGTTGCATGATATTGGAATGTCACGTAATAAGAACACTCAAAATCCAGGGCTTTTTCCCACAAGAATTATAAACGTAATATAATATAAAATAAATACACGATCTTTCAGGCTTCCGCGTCGAAGTATATGAGAACTGCGCGTTTCTGGGCTATTACCGCAGCGTGTATCACTGTACGCTGCGTAATAGCGCAGAAGAGCGTATTTCTCAAATATAAATATAAATTTGTGTATAAACTCTGCTGTCCGTGATTAAATTTGACTTTAAATGCTGAAACAGCATACAATACAGATCAGACAGGTGCCACGCGCAACAAATCTTGGCGGTGTCAATACATCCCTGTCCCGGTGGAGATATATCAAACCCGTAAGGACGAAACGTAATCTGTTTCATTTAAAGGCACGGTTCGTACCGCGCAGTAAACACACCGCGGTTATAAAACAAATTGTCATTGTCATGTAGGGCGCAAGTCGCTGTTTGTTCTGAGATCCGTGCGAGACATGCAAATTTGCTGTGTTTGTATAATGCATAATTTTGTAATGTTAAACCTGGTGGTGGGGTACGCGGTGACGCAGTTGGTTGAGGCACTGCGCTACAAGCCGGAAGGTCACGAATGCAATTCCCGGTGGGGTCATTGTGATTTTTCATTGACATAATCCTTCCGGGTGCACTATGGCCCTGGGGTCGACCCAGTCTCTAATAGAAATGAGTATCAGGAATATTTCCTGGGGGGTAAAGGCGGCCGGTGCGTAGGCAACGTTACGACCTTCATGTGCCGATTGTCTAAAAATTCTGGAAGCCTCAACATCCTGCAGCCCACAGGACCTGTCCAGGCCTGTATAGGGATTGTTTTACCTGTGCCCTTTTAAACCTGATGGTACGTTAAGAAACCGCTAGACTATTGTCATTTATATTACTAACAGCGACCCCAAACAAAACATTCATTTAGCAGGGTCTGTTATTCTAATGATGCTGGCAGATGTTATTAGGAAGTTATTAGTTTATTCGGCGTATTTGCGCACTTCCTGCAAAAATAATTGGCGGGATTTGAAGTTGTAGTACGTAATAATGGGCAAGTCCACTTTTTAACATAAAAAACCCAATTATTATACCAACTACTGAACATATGTAAAATTTATAAAATTTACACGTTAAAACATTAAAACATCAAAAACGCTCCGACATGTTTCGGTCCTAGGACCGAAACATGTCGGAGCGTTTTTAATGTTTTAATGTGTAAATTCTATACATTTTATATATGTGCAGTAGTTGGTATAATAATTGAGTAACTCAACAACATGCACGGTGTAACAACGAAAATAAAAAACAAAATTTTTAACATATTTAGCGCAACTCTTCTCCGTATCACAAACTGTAGGTGTTAAATAAAACATAATATTTGCGTCTGTGCATTTTAAATCCACCATATTTTCTTAGAGAAATTCTGCTTTAAGAGTATTAAGTTCCTTGAATGATTTTTGCTGACTTATCCCTCCGTGTGGTTGTCTGAAATTGTTCCATGTATCATTATAACTATGCATGTATGCATGCGTAGATAAATTTAAAGTATGGGTTTCCAACCCGCGGCCCGCGGCTACATTTATGAGTGTGTATACTATAAAGGTTACACAATGACTTAGGCGGTTAGGTATTACCAATTATTGCTACTTTTCCACGTGCGGCCCGCAATAACCGGTGTGGCCTTTCGCCATAAACAGGTTGGACGCCCATGATATAAAGTGTACGAAAGATAACTGGCCACAGTTGCTTACACTATTGCTAACGGTGTATGTGCTGTAATTTTTCAGGCCTACCTCCCGCGGAAGTGGCAAGTCCATGGAAAGAACCGTCTAGTGAAAGTATGGATTCCCACCATAACCCCGCTCCTCACAAAAGCATCACGGGTCTAAATGGTAAGTACCTTCAGCAGGAAGTAGAGTGAAACAAAAGTATTAAATTGAGCAGTAAACAGAGTCAACAAACTGTGGCCCTCATCTTATACTGACGATGATAAACAAATAAATAAACATATATATATATATATAT
>Ga0123354_10008191_pt1 | contig 15864 bp, 9 predicted proteins | sample TergutLab28metaG_2_FD_97872 | JGI IMG/M metagenome (GOLD analysis project Ga0123354, IMG submission 97872) | Labiotermes labralis P4 segment gut microbial communities from Petit-Saut dam, French Guiana - Lab288 P4 | ecosystem: Host-associated > Arthropoda: Insects > Digestive system > Gut ...
TACAGTACAGCACAGTACGGTACGGTACAGTACAGTACAGCGCAGCGCAGTACATTACAGTACAGTACAGTACAGTAAAGTACAGTACGATACGGTACGGTACGGTACAGTACAGTACAGTACAGTACAATACAGTACAGTACAGCGCTGCGCAGTACATTACAATACAGTACAGTACGGTAAAGTGCAGTACAGTACAGTACATAGACCTACAGAATTCCATTCAGTGCTGTACGTACAATACAGTACAGTGCAGTACATGTACGTACAATACAGTACAATGCAGTACAGTACAGTTCAGTACAGTACATGTACATACAGTACAGTACATGTAGTACAGTACAGTACATTTCAGTACAATACACTACAGTACAGTAGAGTACAGTGCAGTACATGTGTATACAGTACAGTACAGTACATGTACATGTACATACAGTACAGTACAGTACAGTACATGTACATACAGTACAGTACATGTACATACAGTACAGTACAATTCAGTACAGTTCAGTACAGTATATGTACCTACAGAATTTCACCCTCACAATAGGCTCCTATATTTATGGAGAGCCCAGTTATTTGTTTGGTTTTATGCGTATTGAAAATACGGCATTGAATTATGTTGTTTTAGCAATGTCTGTCGTTAACTTACCTGATGTTACTTATGCATATGTTTTTATTTATTTCGCATTTTTCTCGTTCCTGTACAAGTAACGTTTTGTTGCACAAAACCGTGTGTGTCAGTTTGTGTGCACTGTTCAGATACTGCCTGCTGTTAGCCATTAGACCAGGTACATAAGCTGTACAATCGTCACAGCAACTCATAGATTTGAAATGCTAAAATGTTCCACCGTATGCAACAAAATTTCTAGCTCCCTTCTTCGAATTGCAAACGACACAGCAGTAGCACCACACTGTCTCTACGTACAGTACATAAGCCGTAACGTCTACAAAGCATATATTTCCTTTAGCCATTTTGTGATTTAATTATAAATGCTGGTCTCCCTACGTGTTATTGTACTTAGCTCCAGCCATCTTTCTTTCCGTACCAAGTTAATTGCTCTTCCGTGACGTAAGGTATGCATCGGTGGTTTTTGTAATTTATTGTGTTACGAAAACGTTCATGTTTTCTTGAATTCAAAGTTAATTACTCCTTATAAAAGGAAAGCTTGTGAAGCCCTGTAACACGATCGGGGTGTGCGACTGGCCTATAAAGTCTGTAAGCTAAATGGAGTGTGACATTACTGTACATCAGAAACCGTATGCATGTACTCTTTGTACTCGGATCAGGGTGCAGGCCCATCAACCGATAAACCTTTCAACCGTACGCGCTGTGACAGCTGTCTGCTTTTGTTAAGTGTTTGTTACAGAATTGTATAAGACAGTACACACAGTACTGCAGGTGGCCTTTCCTATAGTTCATATCAGTTATGAGATGGATCGATGTATAGTATTTCGGAATGTATGCTGAACGGTAAGAACAGGGTGGGTATCCTGTGTCCCTAGTCACAGCTGTACGAGTGCTGTGGCTCTTGTCTGATCGGCTGAGGAACTTAGGGGTTGCATAATTCACAGAGAGTTCGGGGCGACTGCAGACTGTAACAGGATTAACGGAGGGCGCAGTCCCCAGGGAAGGGTGCAGTCCGGGCTGTCCTTTCCAGGATGTTTCGATCACAGTGCTTCCCACAGCGGGCTGCGAGACTCAGCAAGACAGTGAGAATTGTGATAGTTCTTTAAGAAAGAGGATTGTCTTGTTCTGAGTTTTTTTGTAACAGCCGCGACAAAATGCGCCCAACCCGATTTGTATTCCGTGGGTATTTGGATCGAGCCACGGCTGTAGTTAGTGTAGCCTTGTATGGTTCTCTCAGTTTCTGGTATAGTAGCTTCAGATGAACGACCAACCCCTCTTCCCTGCACGTAAACCCTTCGAGTGAGTGATTAACACATTTCCTTCATGTTTGGGAGGTCCAGGGTTCTTATCTCGGCCAGGGATCCAACTACTTTTACGTTTCTATTTTCTCATTCTCTGCAGGCAGCATATACCGAGATCAAACAAGACAGCCAGTGTACTGTACGTATAGCGTAACACTGGGGCACGGTCATGTTAATAACTGCCGCAGTGAGAAGTCAGTAAGTATTACATATTCTAAGTGTGTGTTTGTAACCTTAAGTATGCAGCATGCAATGAGCATACACCGTATTGTCATCTGTGGCCTGCCTGCTCTGCAGTATTTTTCCACATTATCTCACAAACGGTACGATTTTCGGAAAAAAAAACGCATTGAACATGAAATGTGTGTTTTGGTTTTGTGTACAATGTAGTGGGTCCCTGTCACCACGGCATGACGCGTCCTCAGGTTGCGGATAGAGGAACTGCCTCCGATAAGGAGGGTGGCTGCGAATAAATTGAATAAGCAGTCGCGGACAGCCGACGAGGGGTGGTCCTCCAGCTTGGGGGTTGGACGAGATGCTAACAACCCCTCCCAGTAAAACACATATGTTACGAAACATTCACATGCGGGATGCTTGCTGTGGATCCCAGGATAGAGACAGGTGGCGGACGCTTGTGAGTGCGGTAATGAACCTTCGGGTTCCGTGAAATGCGGGAAATTTCTTGACTAGCTGCAAACCAGTTAGCTGCTCAAGAAGGACTGTGCACCATTGAGTAAGGAGTACAACTTCTTTCTCAAACATTTCTCATTCTAGTAATAATTAGTGAGATATCATAAATGTACAGTACAAGCGTCTTCAGGTATACCAGTGCCTGCTGTTCTTGTCAGGTTTTGACGAACCTTGAATTTCCTCAACAGATTATCGAAAAAAATTGCTAGATATCAAATTTCAAGAAAATCGGCCCATTGGATGTCGAGTTCCATGCGGACAGACAGACGGACGGACGGATATGACAGAAATAACAGTCGCTTTTCCCAGTTTTGCGAACGAGTCTAAAATGGCTGCCATCGCTTCGCAATCTGCCACCCACAGTCGTTCTGTTATTGTGTGCATTAATGTGACTGACGACAATCGCGCAATTACAACATCCTTGCTAATAACCCAGGACTCTTTCCCTGTTCCCACTCCATGTCATTCCTTCATCTCATTCGAATTTCATAACCTCTTCATTTGATAGATCATCATGAAATGCTGTACGAACCAGTCGACATTTTTACGCCCTGCAGACAGCAGTAAACAACACAACAGCCCTGATACTGGCTGTTCCTCCCTCTCAGCACTCGGCTGCTGAATTCTGTTGCCCAATTGAACCTTGTGCCGTGTAGCGGTCGGTACCAGCAGCAGGACTTGCAGACGATATTGCCTGCAGGATCCGTATGTTTGTCTCTCCGTCTAAACGGATCTGGCTGCAGTGTCTGGCGGTACAAAGTCGCTGCACCATAGCTTGTGATGTTAGGAGCAGCGGGCTGGCTGCACTTGTTACAAACAAACTAGTGAAGGTCTTGCAATAATAATATGAAGTGCCTTCAGCAATGACAAAAAGCAGGAAAGTTTATATTTAATAAAATGCAAACAATTTTTAGAAGTATCAGAGGCATTCGGTGATTGGCGGGTGGCTCATTCCATACATCACGAAAGTCATTAAACTCATTTAATAAAAGACGGAGTTTCCCTGGACTGACAGTGATCTGCACAGTGGCAGGAGAGTGGTGAAGACGACTCGCCAACTCCCGAAAGGGCGAAACAGTGCTATTAAAAATGGTTGATTACTAAAGGCTGAAATCCAGTACTCCACAAAATAACTAATTTCGATCGATTAGTCTGTAAATTACCTAGTTGAAATGTAGAAACAAAATCATACCTTTTTCCAAAATGTTTAGCTGTTATGTGGAACAGCTGAATGTTGTCAAATAGTGTGCGTGTGGGTGTGTGTGTGTGTGTGTATGTGTGTGCGTGCGTGCGTGCGCGCGTGTATAGAGAGTTTTTTTTTCACGGACTGCGTTCCTTAGAGCGGACGACATCTTTGCTGTGTACATGGCCCAGTTGTTCCGTGCGGACGGACTTATGGGCAAACTGGACGAAGCTAGCAGCCGCTTTTAGACACTTCGCGTAAACGCCAAAAGAATCTGCGTACTGTAGCGCAGACTGGTGACTTAGTGACGGAAATATCCCACGGTAATAATAGATTCAGTTTAATTCGTTCATTCATTCGCATAGAAATAATTCAGTCTGTTAAACTTTTGTTTAAATATAAAGTCGTAATTACGACGGCAATTAGTCTGCTTTTATAAGACGTGAAATGTAGATGTTGGTATGCCTGTTCCGCGATTGGTAGGCCTAACAACATAGAAGGTTCAGCATTCTCTGTTGGCAGTCAGCGTACGAGACTCGCTTGTTGTTGTTGACAGTCGATGTAAAAGACTCTCCCTTTGTTGTTGACAGTCGATGTAAAAGACTCTCCCTTTGTTGTTGACAGTCGATGTAAAAGACTCTCCCTTTGTTGTTGACAGTCGATGTAAAAGACTCTCCTGCTGCATGTGTCATTATCAAGCAGTGCGTGTGTCCATATCGAGCTGCAGTCAAACTGTGGTAATTTCAATACAAATTATGTTGATCTTGTTGGTTATAACATAAAACATATGAAATGAACGTGTTAGTTAATAAACATCTTACTCTGCTACAGTCTGCCGTGTTGTGCGCTGTATACGGCGCTCTTTGTTGTACGACTGCCACTCAGGCCGATAGTATTGGAAAAGACGTCTAAGAGAGACCATTTGACGTGAATCAGACTACAGTTGCCGTAAATCTGCTGTGTCTGAACTCCGTGGTGCTGCTCTTTCTGCTGTTAGAGCATTTGAAGACATACAAATCAGGGAGCGTAGGGTGGGTTGACCATTTGGGTGCCCGTTAATGGCCCCTGTCACTTTGGCGGGAAGAAGTGTTAAGTAGAAGACAGACGGAGATGTGAGCATCACATTCAAATTGCTTTTAAAGAAAAAGGTTTGGTGTAGATTAGATTCAGGCGGCTTGGGATGGCACCGGATCGTTCTGTTTGCTACGTGCTTTCAGGAAGCGCCGTGTGGTGGCCCCTGCAATTCAGATAATCAACCTGTCTTACTGCGGACTTACTGTCACTGTAAGTCACTGTCTCTGTATGAGTCGTCTTAAAATGTCACTCACTTCACCGTATACAGAGTTAGGCAATCTGTCGAGTTAGTAGCGCCGTCACGTCCTGCAGTGCATTACTGGAACTGTGGACAGACTGCCAGACGGCCGGCATTACAGTCGTATTGGCAGCAGTAACAATATTTGACATTTTGGACTTACGCCGCGCTGTAGATGACGTCATCGCTTTTCTTTGTTGTTGCGCAGCCTGTGTTTGTCGCTGTTTACCGACGTTTCAGGACACCCCGTCGGTCCCACCCTCAAGCTTCAAGCAGTCTGTCCCAAAAATTCCGTAAATAGCTACCAAAGTACCCAGCTTAAAACCATATAGCAAAAACGTCAGCAATAATATGTGTTGGGTTTGGTCCGTCCTTTTTGCCTTGGGTCTGTCCCGGTGGTAATCCGTCTGCTGTATTTCTCGGATCACTTCTGCTTTCTCCTGTCGTTGTTACCACCAGCGCCGATGGGCAGTAGGCACATTAAATGCCACATTTCTACAGGTACATGGTCGTGCCAACCACAGAAAAATAAAATATAAACCACATGTTTGGCGAGAGGATATAAAGTTACTTGCACTGATAAGTGTGGCTGGTGAGTGTCAGTGTGAGCCTCATGTGAAGACAGCAGTGAGAACTGGCGGTTCATTGAAGGTGAGGGATGAGTTGCGGCAGCGGTTGAGCATCTGGCAACTGTCTGCCCTGTTGGCTTTGTAGTGTGGGCCTAGGTAGGGCGTCGTGTGTCCGCAGTGCATGTCAGTCTTTTGAGGTCTGTAATGTTCTTTAACCACTTTAAAAATGAGTTTAGGGATTGACCCAACATCCTGAGTCACAGGGTACCTCCACCCACTATTTGGTTTTGTCATTTCACTGTCCAAATAAGTACGAAATCATTATAAATATCTGATGTTGGTGTTGCTTAAATACGTGACTCGAGGGGGGGGGGGGGCTCGAAACCAACATTTTAAGCTTGTGACGCAATGAAAGATGCAGATTCATGTATTAATATTAGTACAGCGAGCTAACTCGGGTGACAGAATTGTGAGATACAGCAATAAACATAAGAAGTTGGCGAGTCATTGGAGCGTAGAAACAGTAAAATGTTTAATCACCAGAGACTTACAGATCTGAAACTTTAAAGTATTTTGCCCTGCGCAGTGGTGGATGTTATGAATCTGCCATTTTGTGTAGGCTGTCAGTGCTCTTAAATTGTTGCAAGTCTGTCGTCAAATAAAGCGGCTCGCGAAAACGGGCGAGGCTGGATATATTGCAGGGCGTTTGAGCGCCTACCGTACTAATTGTCATAGCAGATGCAATTTTAATGGGAAATCGTCTTTTGCACAGTTTGAATGGAATGGTAGGATCTGAGGGACATGACTGAATCCTGGGTCTTAGGTTAGTTGTGGTAGGATCTGAGGGGACGTGACTGAATCCTGGGTCTTAGGATAGTTGTGGTAGGATCTGAGGGGACGTGACTGAATCCTGGGTCTTAGGATAGTTGTAGGATCTGAGGGGACGTGACTGAATCCTGGATCTTAGGATAGTTGTGGTAGGATCTGAGGGGATGTGACTGAATCTTGGGTCTTAGGATAGTTGTGGTAGGATCTGAGGGGACATGACTGAATCCTGGATCTTAGGATAGTTGTGGTAGGATCTGAGGGGACGTGACTGAATCCTGGGTCTTAGAATAGTTGTGGTAGGATCTTAGGGACGTGACTGAATCTTGGGTCTTAGGATAGTTGTGGTAGGATCTGAGGGACGTGACTGAATCCTGGGTCTTAGGATAATTGTGGTAGGATCTTAGGGACGTGACTGAATCCTGGTTCTTAGGATAGTTGTCCCAGAGCCAGCAGCTTCCGCTGCTGCAATTTTAACGTCACGTTTTTCGTTAAGAAGACATGTTTGAGGAAGGACTAATGACAACACAGCAGATTGCCATCAATGCCGAGTCATAAACTTTCTAAAAGTGTCTTCCTTGAAAAGACTCCGTCGACAGTGCAGTAGACCGCGACGTCGCACAGAGACGTTACCGATACTGTATAATTATTGTAATGTTCATACTGACGGCCAGACACCCCGTTCACTTACCAGTTTCCCTTCACACACCATTCCCTCGCCCCTCGCAGTCCCAGTGCACACTCTACAATTACCAAACTACACATTTTCTGTCCCTTACTCTTCCTTGCTGTTTGTGGCTGGTGCATGGCTGTGCTATTTCTGTACACATTTCTTACAACAGTGCGAAAGTCAAAATGTTTGTTTGCAGCCAGAAATATCATATTTTTATGATTTGAAATCCCCAACACAATTGGCGTACCGAACCAAATTTTGCGGGGTACCGGACGGGCTGTTTGAACCCTGCAGAATAGGGACGAAAGGAATACCTGGGTTAAAACGGCGCCTGTACCGAATGGAAGTGTCAGTCTTTGACAGCTAAGTCATTGTTCTGTGTCTCTTCCAGATACATATCAGGAATTCACCATATTCGTCATTCAGCTGCTGTCCAAGAGCGAGGCGCTGTACAAACCCTGCGCATCCTTCAAAGGTCGTTTCCAAAACCCACGCATTCTGTTCCCCTGTAATGATGGTCTCGGGCACCAGGGGCGCTACGTGTACATCCGGGATGACCGCCGGGACCAGGACTACTTCGGCCTGTGTGAGGTGGAGGTGTTTGCACACAGGGGTACGTACGTATGCCTTTTGTTTCAGGGTATCTAACGTCTGTGACCCAGTATAATGAATGCGCAGTGCTGCCGGTAAAGAACGTCTGTGCAACCAGACTGCGCCACGGTGACGTAACGAGAACTGCTGAGCCCCTGTGCGAGGCGACCCGTGGAACCTGCCGCATCCACACGACGCATGACCACGTTTTATAACGTCGTCATAAAAACAGATTTGGAGTTCAAATAAAGCTGTTTGTTTGAATGTGTGTCTTGTTAGAGGTGTCGCGAATAGGGTGGAGTTCACGTAGAGCAGAAACAGTAATTGGTTGTGACGGGCTATCGGGCGCCCATATTTGTGGGTACATACATCTGCTTTGCATGATTTTGCTACTGGAGGATTGACCCTACGCCACTGAAGCAGGCTGACCCCGTATTCAAAAATTTCCAAGAAAGTCGTGCGGGCAATCTGACTACAAGGAACCCCGACCAGCGGCTGGCATATGGGCTGTGTGTGATTTGATATGATATTAACTGCTGTCGGTTTTCCGCCCGGTGGCAGCGGTCGGTACAGTTGTACACAGATAGAAGATAACAGCCTTATACATGGGGAGAAACAATACACAAAACATTACAGAAACACAGAACACGCAAAATATCAGGCAAAACACACAAAAGGAGAAAGCAAATATAAAACGAGTAATTATAAAACATAAAAACAATTAATTAGAACATTACAAAGAGCAAAAGACATAAAACTAATAGCAGTGAGACAACAAGACATACTGTACAGTGACCCACATACAAACTGCGTAACTGTAAGTCCACGATAATACACACAATCCACCAAATATTTACACTTCACTTCACTTCACTTTATTTCACTACATTTCACTTCACTCCCGCTCTTTCACTTACCTCCACTGTTAGACGTTTTATCGTCACTTTTCAAATCCCTTCACTTCACTTCACTTATATTTACTTTCTTTTCCCTCTTTTTAATAATATTTGTGAAAGTCGCTAGCGCCTCTACAGATAGTTGGCTCCAGAGTTTGATGATCCTATTTACAAAGGAATATATCCCGATATCTCTTCTTCGTTACCTGGCCCCGATTTTCCGATCATGGTCATCTCTGCTGAGGTAGCATGGTCCTTGTAACCTGTCCCCTACAGCTTTCCATGCCCGTTCTCCGAAGTACGCTTTGAAGAGGGTGCAAATGCACGCTGTCTTTCTGCGCTGTCCCAAGGTTTCCCAGACCGAATCGCTCTATGATTTGCAAATGTAGTCGCTTTCTGTTACACCTGCTATAACGCATTTATCTGACCTTCCCTGCATAGCTCCCCCAGCACGCAACCCCATATTCAAGAATTTGACGCACCGGTGACGTGAATGCTAAATATTTCTTATTACTATTTCCCTTTTGAGAATACGCATCGTGAAATGAAATGCTTACCAGGCCTTTTTTTTTTTTTGCAAATTTAGTGTATGATAATCCATTTAACTGAATTTATGTAACTTAACTGCATGTTAAAACAGGTCTTGAATATGACCGTCTTCAGCTGTTAAGACGTTATTAGAAACTGTTTCAAGTGCTTCCTACAGATGTTGCTCTAGTTAGCCTTTGTAAGGTGTTCCGTGCGTGTGGATTGTGTGTTTTATAAACGTTATTTTTCAAACTTCCCACACATAATAGTCACATGGCGTGAGATCGGGTGATCGGGCGGGCCACAAAGGACGACTGTATCATCGCTCACCAATCCGGATCACAATCCACCACATGTCCCTTCTTTGTACGTCACTCCACAGAGCCACACTGCAGACAACAATTTGTAACTTCTAGTGTTTTGTACTTATCGCTGTTTCACCATTTAACCGGAATAACAACCAAAACTGTGCGATTTGAACCGTGGAGTGATCCCGACACTTTTAAATATATCTTTATTATTTTTTTTTACGTTTTGCTGACCGTGCATCTCAGTATATTTATCTCAATAATTAACCAACTTGATGCGCAAAATTTTTGTTTTACAGTAGGTTTATTTCATGCCTCTACATGTTTCGAGCACATGTGCTCATCAACAGGAGTTCAAAATTAAATTAACACGGCATCTGGTATCACCGGTGCACCTGTACACGAGACGGCCACCCATAGGTGTGATGATACCAGATCCTGTGTAATGCAGTTTTGACCTCCTGATGATGAGCACGTGTGCTCAAAACATGTAGAGGCATGAAATAAACTTATTGTAAAACAAAAATTTTGCGCATCAAGTTGGTTAATTATTGAGATAAATATCTGTATTGTTCTTCTAGCCACCCTGAAGATGACCACATGAGTGGCCGAAACATGTCGATTGTCACTGTGTAATGAAATTACTTTCATAAAACCAAAGTGCGTTTGTTGGTGTTTTTAATAAACGTTATGCATGTAATTAACGCACGAAATAAGGAACATATCAAACTGACTAAGGATTCATTCCCCAGAGATGTTACATACTGCAGAAGATACAGGATTCCTTCTTTTGTGGCCCTAAATGTCATATTCCATCAACAGAGCCCTTTAGACATGCCAAGTACAAGCGCACGTAAACAGTATAGGTTGGTACGTAAGACAGAGTTCTTGTATTGCAACGAGGTACCTGGTGCAGTCAGTTTGCTGGGGTTGCTTTCAGACGACAGCATGTGTGGCGAGCCTGAAGAGCCGGTAGCAGGGCACGTGGTAGTTGGGTCTGATGGAATGGCCATCTATTCGTGTGATTCCGGCTACCGACTGCTGGCGGAACCAAACAGAACTTGTGAAAGGGACGGCCACTGGATGGGACACGCCCCTCAGTGTGAAGGTTTGCACAGAACTAACTGTAACATTAACCCTACATAAGTAGTGCAATTTATGTTGAATTCTGATACATGCTGCCACCAGGTGCAGCCTGAAGACATGAATCATGTCACAAATAAACTATAACCGTATAACTGTGTGCCGTATAACTGTATAACCGTATAACTGTGTGTTCAGTGACTTGCTAATTACCCAATTTAAATCGCATTGTGCTATCTTATTTTTAAGCTCATCAAAGATTTCATAAATGCTACATTTCATTTCTCAAATTTCCAGTGTATCAGTCGTCAGCCAATTTCGGTGGCTGTTGTCAGCTGAAGGGTTAATGACGTAACATGTTCGATGTCAGCATGTCTACAAAATCTGTATTTCTTTTAAATTTAGATTTTGAGGAGGGGGGGCTGCAGCCCGGCAGCCCCCCCTCCTGATTGAATAACTCCTACAGCAAAACGAGAGGAATATTAAAAGTGTTGCCATGTAAACACAAAAGTGAGTACTCTTTGGTAATGCTTGGGCTATGTATGTATGTCACTGCTAACAACGAAAATCACATAAAGTGCCCAATATATTTGTCCAGTTTTAATCAAACTTTCGTTTTCTCCTCATATTTTAGTAAAACACTGTAGTATAAAATTTCACAAAAATCCATAATTTTTGCCAAGTTTCCATTGCGCCTGAGAATCAGAACTGCATGTCTTAGGAAATCCTTATATGATATATAAATTGATTTTGTGTACTAAACTGTTCTGTTTTGTCTGCTATTTCAGTAATATAGAGCAGTGCAGGTGTTCGTGAAACAGTTGGTATACCAGTGGCACTGATCTCCTGTTTATCAGTTGATAGGTTAGGTCTTTTTTTTTTCAAATTCCTGCAAGAAATTAATACACTTCATGTCTACCAGAGAGGTAGATGTTGTAAAAACTGCTTATTTGCGGGAAAAGACCTTTGGTGTCATCCTGCTTGCAAAGCCAAATTCAGTGGGAAGTGAGCAACATGAGTTTCATGGACAATACAGAAAGGACCCACTGTAAGGCACATGAGTGTACACCTAGTTTAAGCAGTTTCACAGCAAACTGTTCCTGTGGCACTGAGAAGAAAGAGGGGAACAAACAATGACAGAACTATTCTATATTCATGCTCCTATTTGCAGATAGGCATCTCTTGTGTTGCAAGGTCCTTCTCTTCATAGCAGTTCTTAAGGCAAAAATGTGTATAGAACATTGGTGCAATGATAAGGAAAGGGAAAGACCAAAATACTTCATGGGAAAAAGAAAGTATCTCAGTTCTAGTTTGCCAGCTGTAGGTCTCACATGGACTGGCCCAGACTCAAGCACAGGTCACCGCGGAATGTGGCCGGTAACTAACTGCTAGAACACTGAAAAAAAAAGTGAAAGACCTTTTCTATCTAGTGCTCCCTCATGTGTACAAGGACATTGCTTTTTTTAAGTTTACCAGGATGTTCCCATTTGTTCTTCTGGGAAGAGGAGCATATAGATGAAGATAAGTCTGGAGCACTGGTGGAATGACACTGACAGCAAGCAAGCAAGCAAAGTGCTTGGCAAACAGCCTGCCTGGAGCCACTTTGTACACCAGAATTGAAAACTGGCGTTTCTGTGAATTGTGTGTAAAGATTCATTTCATACATTAAAGAGAACAAACTTGTCTCCATCACAGGGACCAATCAGCAATGATGCTCAGGGAAATAAGCATTGCCAATCATGAGAATTGTACCAAACACATAAAAACACTGCATGAATAATATGCTGAGTTTTTACATTTTACAGCAGTTGGTACATATATTTACCATAGGGTTTTAAATGGAACAGTCCAAGTAACCACATATTACAGATAAAGTAATGCAGTATGTAAGGAAAACCTTCAAGTACCGGCCACAGACATCAATTTACTGAGGCAGGCGTGAATTTAATGTGCCTCATACAATACAAGAGCATAGCATTTTATCTAGGCATTATTGCATTTGAGAGCTTACAAGTTGCACTTGTTGCATGATTTAAAGCTTAGTAACGGATGCTATCGATATGAGTTCTGTGAAGTTCTGGAATGTTACTTGGCACCACAGGTTCTTACATTCTTCACCAGTCAATGCACTGTACCTCCTCGATTTCATCTGAAGGTGCTAGAACGTCTGAATAATGCACTGACGCAGCAATGAGCGAGCTGTGATGCTGAAGTAGATGATAGATGGTTATCCTGTCCCTACAGGACTGTACAGCTTCTCTGTGTAAGGACACATGCAGGATGCTGTGTTAGTGCTACCACTGCCAACAGATATTACTGAACTGCAATGGAAGGATCACCGCAGCACTTACATAAGTGACCAGGGACACACTGACAAAGGTCTGGGAGAAAGCAGAATATGGACCAGACCTGTGCCATCTGACATGGGCTCATACTGAGTGCCTGTAGAGCTGGATGGAAACTTCTTAAGTGTTGTATTGATCTATGTACATATGTCCCATGAATAATAAATTGACATTTTAATTTATGTGAGTTTTTTAAATGTTTGCTTCCTTTTGAATTGTCTTTCAGTTTAGTGTGTGCCTTTGTTAAGACTTAAAGAAAAATGAAAATTCCTTTAAATCTGAAGACAAATATATTATTCCTGCTGTTGCTGATGTTGGCTGCAGTGTTGATGTACAGCCATTACACACAGTGTTCATTTAACTGCATCTTGGAATTAATACATACATTGTGGATGTGTGTTTATGTGAGAGTTTGTGTGTGCGTGCGTGCGAGAGTGCATGTGTGCACACATACACACACACGTTAGTTTTATGTAATAAATGTTAAAATTTGTGTAATATAAACCAACAAAATGCACACTTTTCAGATTAATGGCTTAATTCAATTCTTGGTTTCTTCTACATGTTTTGAACATCATGTGTTCATCATCAGGTAGACCTTTTGTACATGCAGTTGTTTATGGTATGTTTTTCGTGCATTTATGTAAGCAGTCTAGCAAGACTTACATACATGAGTATGCATGAAAAACATACCATAAACAACTGCATGTACAAAAGGTCTTCCTGGTGATGAACACATGATATTTGAAACATGTAGAAGACACCAGCAAACTGAATTAAACCATTAATCTGAAAAGTATGCATTTTGTTGGTTTATGTTACATAATTATATCACAATGCGCAGTACAAAAAACATAAAATATGTTAATATATTTGTGATCTGAATACCCAGTTTCAGTACAATCACAGAAGTGTTAGATGCATGAAGTACTGTACATACTGTTCTGTTCATAATGTTGGTGACAAACATATTCATTAACTGTGTCTATTCAGATCAAATCTCCATGTTGACTCATTGACTTATTTAACAACTGGATATTTTATTGTATTTGCATATTTCTGAGTACAAGACTTCTGGCCAATCTAATATGTGCAGTGATGCACTATGAGCTGTAATTTTAGTGTGAAGTCATCATGATCCAAGATATCATCATTTATCACCTGTGCTTTTTTCACATAAAACTAACAACATTTTTGTCACATTTCATTTTACGCTGCCCTGCCATTTTTTTGTTGCTTTATATTATTTATCCATGTCCGTTCCATAATGACACCTCTAGTATACTCTGTTCCTGATTGTAGAAAACCAAGACAGTGATGTGTCAAATTTTTATATTATTTACCATCAGTTCGTAGACCACGGTACATTTTAAGGAAACCAATATAATAAACCTGTATGCATTGTGTAATATTTGTCCAAAATTTATGGACCACACTGTCATGTGAAGTTCATAATTAGAAATGGTAAAATTAAAATTGTTGAAATAAAAATTGGATAATATAAACGTCTGATAACAGGTACAGCATTCAGCCACCATAATATTTTAACCCTATGACTCTCATATTTTTCACACATCAGTATCAGTATGTCATGATATGGACTGTACTGCAGCTTGGCTTGCGTCACTTGAATCTGGCAATAAAATTTAGACATTGTAACAAGAGTGTATGTGGGGCTGTGAGGAACGAAACTGAACAAAGTGAAAATCAACATATTTGGGGTTGACACAACAGACACCCTACTAAGGGCGAAAGTACAGCCATTCCCCTAAGGCCTTTCAAGTCTCATGCTCTACTAAAATCGGGAGAAAGTCAGCGTCTTTGCACTCATCCTGTTTTAAAGTTTTGATGGCAGCATGGTACTTGCACAGAACTTTAGCTCTGTCTTTATCTTTTCATGTAACTTTTTAAATCAACATATGTATGAGGTGATTATGTATCTGATTAGTACATTGCAGCACATCTTGTCAAGTGCTGTGCTGTTAAACACACCACAATGCTTGTGCAGAAATCCTGTGTGATTCTCCACCAACACCCTTGCTTGGTTTCCTGGATGGTGCTGAGATAAGGACCAAGTATCCTTTTAACAGCCGGGTTAGATACAAATGCCGATCTGGGTACATCATTTGGGGAAATGCAACCCGTGTGTGCACCAAGTTGGGCATTTGGTCGGGGAAGGCCCCTCAATGTAAACGTGAGTTTTAAAATATGAAGTAATGGTATTAAATTTAAAGTGTGTGGAGTGAGAAGTTGAGTGTAGCAGTAGACTGCGGTCTGTAGGCACCTGTCAGCCTGTTGTACAGTGCACAGGTAATGGCATTGGATGACGATATGATTCATGACTCCAGAAACTTAGGTACTGTTGTGGTTTAACTTTGGGAATGGCTCCTATTTGTCACAACTATACCAATTCAAGTTTCACTGCTATTTGTTACATGAATTATAGTAATTATTTCTTAAGACAAATTTCAGTAGCCCTTCGAAGTGGCAGAAACGTGAACAAGTGCCAACATCATAGTTCTCTCTGGTTCCTCCATGACTGATTAAAGCCACTGTCATATGTGTGTGGCCACCCTGTTAATGTAAACAAATTAATTTTCTACAACATTTTGAGCAAATCATAAGTTTTTTAAGAACAGAGAGGCTGAAGAGATAGTTTAGCAGTAATGTCATGGGCAGTCTGTGGTTTGGGAATTTAGAACATTATGTATTATGTGTACCATGTATAATGGTTAACCCTTTAAACGCCGAGTTAAATCCCATCTGCCCTTTGCTAATATTATTCGGAGCTCACTATACAGGGTGTTGTCCCAGGAGGAATGTGCCAGACTTCGGGAAGGTGTTCCTTATGTTAAAGTATACCGATATAACCCAAAACACCTATGTCCAAAGTTGAACGGTTACAGAGATAATGGCCAGAGAAGTTTGA
>Ga0123354_10008193_pt1 | contig 15863 bp, 12 predicted proteins | sample TergutLab28metaG_2_FD_97872 | JGI IMG/M metagenome (GOLD analysis project Ga0123354, IMG submission 97872) | Labiotermes labralis P4 segment gut microbial communities from Petit-Saut dam, French Guiana - Lab288 P4 | ecosystem: Host-associated > Arthropoda: Insects > Digestive system > Gut ...
CACTACAGGCACCGCCCTACAACAGCACAATACACCTAACTACAGGCCACTACAGGCACTGCCATACAGCAGCACAATACACCTAACTACAGGCCACTACAGGCACCGCCCTAGAGCAGCACAATACACCTAACTACAGGCCACTACAGGCACCGCCCTACAGCAGCACAATAAACCTAACTACATAAAAACGTGCGTAAAAAGCAGGAAGTACGTTTCGACTGTGCAAGGGAGACATTTTGGAAGCAAGTGAGGGCCCATACTTGTGATATTTGCATTGCTTAGATCTACATTCGTCATAAATACCATGCGCTATATCTTTGTATCAGACATGGGAGGAATAAATAACTGTCTTCTGAACTAATTTTCGTGCCGCTAATGAAATGATATAATCTGTGTTTCAAGATAAAATCAGACCCATTAGCTTGTTGTAAAACAACACAGGTTATGGCACAAAAGTCAAACTTCTTAGAATGTGACACATATTTATGTCATTTTTTCAGTCTCGTTGCTAGGATACTGTTCTTGAGAGATGAGAAAATGGCTAATAGAATCAGTACCTATTGTCCGCTCACTTCGATTCAGATACCAGAGCTGGAGATTCATACCCCAGAATCTTGCAGTACAAGGATTAAGAGAGAAGAAAGTGACTTTGAAAAGCATATTTTAAATTTAGTTTATTCGTGGGATATTCCATGAGCCGGGCAGTGTGTAGGCTACAGGACGAACGGCTGAGGAGTTTCGTCCCTTTTCGACGGGTCAAGCTTGTTTCTTTTCTCTTCAGGTCCTAACAAGTTCTGAGGTCCAAACAGGATCCTATTCAATGCGCATCGAGGGCGAAGGAGATAGAATGAGTTTGTCGGGGCATAAAGCTAAGCCCTCACCTCAATCTAGTGCCGAGCTAACGAATGAGTGGAGCTACACCTCTACACACCAGCACGCCTTTATCATGTGCATAGAGACAACTTTAACTTCACAGTGGCGGAAAATACGCTGTCAGCAGTTTATAGCTGGGCATAAGAATTCTTTTGGGTTAAGGGCCAGTTTAAAAAGTTCTGTGTCACAAGATACTTTGCCATCAGGGTAGGTACGATGTGTGCACAGACTGGTCTGCATCTTGTAGTAATCACACAATCTAACCCTGTGTCCAATAGTGGAACTGTAACACCATGTCCAGCAGCAGTTCATCGCGATACCTACCGTCTGAAACGAATTCTATAGGGAGATGCTGGGGTTACGTTCTTCGCCGCCAGAGATCAGCAGCGCCGTGGGATAGTCAGTGTGAGGACGACATTTTTAAATGGAAAAAGAATGTGTCAGCAACTAAAAGATTTAGTCTGAAAGATGTTAAGATTCTGGACAAAAAGTTTAAACTTTGTGGCGAATCGATGTAGGATATTTGCTGAACACTAGCTCAGAATATATGGAGTGGAATAATGGCATAATTGGAGGTACATTAATTGCAAATGGTGTGGTAGGGGGTGGTCGTAATTAATTTTAGGCAAAATTAGGATATTTATCTTGAAGAAATAAAATATTTACGAAATAATGCAAAGAGAAGAGCTTCCTGGAAAGTAGGCTGTTGTAAATTATAAAATTTTATATATTGGAGGCATAAAAGTTGAAAATGATTGTCTGTTCAGAACAGTATGGGCACTAACCTGAATATTCCAGGTTTACTGAACAATTTCACAGAATTTCAAACATTATAGCTAAAACAGTTATTACATAACGCCGATTAATATCAGTTCTTCCATCTTTAAAATAAAAAGAACAATACATGTCAGCCAGCTTAACTCACTCACTAATGCGATTATGCAATGCAGGTTTGGTTTCCCAGGAACGTAAGCGATTGTGGCTGTAGAGCACAATTACAGCCAGGCCGGATGTTGGCCCCATCCAGTCTTTGAACTTATCAGGTGTCAGGGAGGCTACATCGTGAGCCACTCCAGTCATGTAGGTCAACGGCCGAGCAGACAAATTGACTGGTTTACTGACAGGTGATGTGACAGAGATTACAAGAGTAAAAACAACTGCATTTATTAAAAAAACTGTATCCTTGTCTCTCTAAAATGGCTACATGTTTCGGCTCACCAGGCCAGAGTTACTAAAACTGTATGTAAAATTAACGCAAGGATAAAGTCTCTACCCACTGAACAGCAATTAATAATTGTCCAACTAGCGTTTAGTTTTACATTTTTTGGCCTGGTAATTAATTGCTCAAGATTTGTCGAAATATGTAGCTATTTTATAGAGACAAGAAAACTGTTTTTACAATAACCATATTTGCGTTGAATTATCTAGTTAATGTCATATTATGAAATAAATAACAGAGTGGAATCTCTGCTTCCAATAATGACTGATTGAAGAACCAAACGACCAACCAACCAACCAACCAACCAACCAAACAACCAGCCACCCAGCCAGCCAACCAACCACACAACCAACCAACAACCCAGCCAGCCAGCCAGCCAACCAACTAACCAACCAACCAACCAACCAACCAACCGACCGACCGACCGATCGACCGACCAACCAACCAACCAACTGACCGAACAACCGACTGATCGACTGACCAACCAACCAACTGACCGACCGACTGACCCACCAACACACCAACCAACCAACCAACCAACCAACTGACCGACCAACCAACCAACCAACGAACAAACCAACCCAACGAACCAACCATATTCATGGAGTAAAACCCTTCTCCAGAATTTGACCTCGTCAAGAAACTCCGCGTATTTTATACAATTTGAATATGAGTTACCATTTTTTCCCAAACCCACACCTGGTCCCCGTTACATGGCACACAACTCCAGCCCATGTCAGTAACACAACAGTCGCTACTGTTCTTGGTGTGGCAGGCTGTGCCATGCTCCAGGATGATAGCCGCTACTTGCTCATTGCGCACAGCCGGCTTTTATCCTAGACCATTCCACGTAGGATATATACGGTAAACAAGTGGCAATTGGGGAGTTATTTCTGTCAGCACTTATATTTTCCCCTGTCAGTATCATTCCACGAACATGGCATAATTAGTTCATAATCTGTTGCCGACGCTGTATGAGCTTAACACTTTTAAGTACCGCACTTCACATTGTCTAGGTCTTCCAAGTGGTCTCGTTCCTTAAGGTGCTCCGACAAAATTTTATCTGAGTTTCACTGCATGCTACATGCTCCAACCATCTCATATCCTGGACTTGATTACACAAACAATACTTGAGGAATATTACAAATTATGTCATGTCGCTCTTCACACTGCACTTTACTTATTCTTCGTGTTATTTGTCCCTCTTACACACAGATATGTACTGTGCCACAGCTCTGTACTCTCGAACGCAGTCACAGATATGTACCACAGCTCTGTACTCTCGAACTTAGTCCGTTTATTCCGCTGTTAATGTGACAGGACAATTTTGACATCAATACATAAAATATAATTTAAAAAATATTACTCAATATTCCGTATAGGCCTTTGTGACGTACAGCCGAGAATAAGGAAGAATATTATGTTATAATGAATGGATATTAATGTCAATACGAAGGATGAAATGGAAGGGTACAGTAGGATAATTTGCTGTAGGTTCGTGATGTTTGGTTGGTGAGTGGGTGTTACATAAATACGCTACAGTTATTATGGGCATTCCCTGGAAAATGGAATAGAACAACATGGCAGCAACACAAAAATATTTACTTTGGCTGTGCTACATAATACCGCTGAAGTACATACCAGCTGTGCAACAACACTGTGCCAGACACTTGTCACATTCATTGCTACGATCGCCACTGCAAATGAAGACAAAACATTCGCTGCTGAATTTGTTTTTGAGTTATTGGATATTTTGTTTAACCGTCATTAAATTACGTTTTCAGTATACGATAGCATCCAATTTTAGAATATTGGAAAGGATGTGGATTGAAAAAGGCGTCGGGACGGATATCGAGAAGTGTCGCGTAACTGTCTTCGAGGAACTGAAGTAAACCACGAATATATTAAGTCACTCAGAACATTTACCGCCCTAACAGAGGTCGCACCGCCTAAATAACGAAATACATTTTGGTGTTGTGTATACTGTGCAGGAGAGAAAACTGTATTACTGTGCAGATTTTGTATGTGCCAGATTTTGGTTCTATAAAAAGAAGCACACCCAAGTACACGTCACAGCGGTACGGCTTGGGCCATCTTGCAATACAACGTAATTAGAGATAATTATGATAATATGAAAAATTAAACGAACTCAAAGGGATAAGACCGATCATTCGTTGCCACTCTGTAAGGGCAATTTGATTGCTCGATTCAGCAGAAAAATATTGTAGCGGAATTGTATTGGTCTCTTGAATTAACGTTGGCTTATTTCTGTTATGATGCAAACTGTCCAGCTGATATTCAAACTGAAACTTTTGTTAGTGAAACGTGTTTCTCGCGGCATTAAAACTGAAGTGTTCAATTATACAAAACTGATGATAATCCGAATTATAGCCATGTTAAATTGCCTTAGAAAATTATTGGGCATTTTGGTTAAAGACAAAGAATTACGTGGTTTTATTTTTCTGTAGTGTTTAGATCCGATTTTGGGTCGTGGCCTCCCCTGGCGGCACTTCGCAATCAAACTGATTTGGAGATGTCACACTCGGTAGGATTCCTTTCGACGAGTGATCAGACCGACGCGGAGACCTCTACCTGACAACACACAACATTCTTAAGACACAAATATCCATGACTCCGGTGGGACACAAACCCACATTCCCAGCAAGCGAGCGGCTGCAGACTCACACTTTAGACCGTGCGGTCCGTGGGATTGGCAGTGTCGTACAAAAGAGCTGTAACAAATTGGCAGTGTTATATAAAACAGTTGTAACAAATTGACAGTGTTATATAAAATAGCTGTAACAAATTGGCATTGTTATATAAAACAGCGGTAACAAATTGGCAGTGTTATATAAAACAGCTGTAACAAGTTGGCATTGTCATATAAAACAGCTGTAACAAATTGGCAGTCTTATATGAAACAGGTGTAACAAATTGGCAGTGTTATATAAAACAGTTGTAACAAATTGACAGTGTTATATGAAACAGCTGTAACAAATTGGCAGTGTTATATAAAACAGCTGTAACAAATTGGCAGTGTTATATAAAACAGCTGTAACAAATTGGCAGTGTTATATCAAACAGCTGTAACAAATTGACAGTGTTGTATAAAACAGCTCTAACAAATTGGCAGTGTTATATAGAACAGCTGTAACAAATTGTCGGTGTTATAAAACAGCTGTAACAAATTGACGGTGTTGTATAAAACAGCTGTAACAAATTGACAGTGTTATATAAAACAGCTGTAACAAATTGGCGGTGTTATATAAAACAGCTGTAACGGACTGACAGTGTTATATAAAACAGCTGTAACAAATTGGCGGTGTTATATAAAACAGTTGTAACAAATTGTCGGTGTTATATAAAACAGCTGTAACGAATTGACAGTGTTTTATAAAACAGCTCTAACAAATTGACATTGTTGTATAAAACAGCTGTAACAAATTGTCGGTGTTATATAAAACGGCTTTGACGAATTGGCAGTGTAATATAAGACAGCTGTAACAAATTAGATCAAAGACTTTAACTCAATTTACATAAATTTATAGATCTTAGCCCATTTATTTGCCCTGAACCAGCTTTGCTCCTCTACGACCCACAACTGTCTATATCATTCCCTTCATTAGGGCAATTAGTACTCGCAGAACGACCGCTTTGTTTGCCACATTAATACATTTTTTCATGCAGGTACAATTTGGTAAACCAATTACAATTATTTTAATTTCCGTTATATGCCGATTTGACAATTTAAATTATTTAATATTCACTCGGGCGTGTAAAAATTTTAATTACGTATTTTTGATTGGGTGATTATGAAATCTTTTCGATTTTTATGCCACACAAAGGTGGTATTTTTGTGTCGTGCATGAACATGTTCAGGATTGCTAGCAACAAACCTAATCCTCTTCAGTAAGTTCCCTCGGAATTACATATTTGGTGACCACAGCACTGAATCAGCGGTCCACATTGTGTAAAAGTAAGTAAATGGACAAATAAAGAAGTAACTGCACAATGTAAGTTCTTCTTAAAGAATGTAATACCTCCACAGCTAGTATACCAGTCTAGAAATTCCTCGCATTTTTGGATACCGAAACGTCCATACCGTGTTCACAACACCGCGCCACTTGTCCCCATCCTGGGCCAAACTGATCAAGTCCCAAGACCTTCCATCCTATTTCGTTTAAACCCATTTTAATATTACCTCTCACCGAAATCCAGCTCTTCCAAGTGTTATGTTCCCTTCAGGGTTCACCTCCAAAACCTACGTGCGTTTATCTCCTCCCCATACGCGCCAGATAACCTCCCCGGCTCGTCATCTTCATTGATTTTATAATCGTAATTACTGACTAGGATGAGTAATGACTGAAAGTAAATAGGATCGAACTCGGTTACAGCGTCTTAGAAGGGACAGAATAAACTGTGTCGTCACAAACAAGTGTCACTTTTGGTAGAGATCAAGGTGTGTGGAAGAGGTCAAGGTGTGTCCTAGAGGTCAAGGAAAAACATTTCAAGACAATAAAAAGAGCCTACAGACCCATCAGTTCATGTGAACGCTAAGACCTATTTCAAATTTAGATTACCATTAAAATTTAGAAATAATGCAAATTACTCTCCCATAATTTTAAATTTCCATACAGTTTTCCGCTAACAACATACATTAACGTAAAATTAAAATTTAGGAAGAAAAATATTATCATGGGAAGAGACCCGTTCATTGGCATACCGCCTCTTGTTTCTTGCGTAACCCACTTAATTAGCGCCTACATCGACGTCTTTTCGTTCAAGATTTCGAAATCGCTTTATTCTAGATCCGTTCTGTTCAAGCGGTAAAAAGTGTGGTTTCGTTTTCCAAATTGCTTTGGTCGCAGAATTTACAAGACCGAATTCCCGAAACACTCCATCTATCTTTTACTTTTCCTATCTGTCTTATCATTATTTTCCTTCGACGCTCGAAACCTTCCTCTTGTTCGTGACTGTAGCCATGTTATCACGTTATCCATCTGCTGTTAACTGCAGTGCAGCAGTAGAAAAGTACAGCGCAATTTACCCACAAAGTGAATTACCATTTAAGTTGTCATTGGCCTGTCCTAGAATTTATGTAGGCACGTTAAAGCGTGGAGGGCTTGGCATGTCAGGGACGATGAGATGACAGAACACACAAAACTCTCTATTTCTTGGGAAATTATATTGGAAAACATGACTACAAATATCGTTATATGCGAGGTAGGTGCTCTTGTTTATGTCGTATTAAGCAAGGAAGAAAAACACGTGCCGTACGGGGAAACAGTTAGTACCAAAGAATGCATACAGTTATACCCGAGGTGTCACACAAACTAAGGTCGTTATAACCACGTTCACCTGCGTGCCCTGTGATTAATTAATTAAGAATTACTATGCAACGATGTGTGGGGAATGGAGGTATAGATTATTATTTCGCAATTTCTACTGTAGAAGGCGTTGAGTTTTCAACTCCAAGATTTGGTCGCTTTGCTACCCAGAAAAGATTTCCCGTCCCTACCGAATGTGGTACTAGATGGTCACCAGTGCCGGTAGGAAAGCAGTCGTAAGGAGAAAGATGTGTGCCCCGTCATAAATCGAACCTCGATTCCGCGGTTCACTCCGGCATTTTGTCGCCGTACTGACTAAGTTGTCCAGGCACATGTTCTGGAAATTTGTAACGTTGAGGTTTTTAAGGTGGTGAAAATTTAGGTTTTGTGTTACGTCATAGTGGTATAGCATGGTATGTGGGTGACGCGGTGTCAGAGCAGCCTGGGACCTTCTTAACCAGAAATCAATACGGAGGCAGCATTTTTGCATATCTGTGAAACATTTGTACGAGTCTTCCAAAGTACACCCTGCCATAACCCATAACGTCACAATGTGCAGTTACGTCTTGCTACGTGCATATCCACGGTCTATTACAACTGCGGATTAAGGTGGTGGGTGATCTATATGGGTACAATTCCGATTATCCTAGGGTTAAAAGGAATCTTTGTAATATGGCGAACTTCGTAGTGCTTATCTGACTGTCGAGGTGTAATTCTGACGGCTTATAAATTCAACGGTGATTACCCATCTGTACGGTTGTTTTTGTTTCCTGAGGGAAAGTGAGTGATTCTTAATCACATCAGAATTACACCCACAAAGTCCCCGTCATATTGCATGAAACCTTCAGCGCCAGTCTCACAAACCTTACGGTCCTCCTATTTCAGTCATGTGATTGCAGCAGTTACGTAAGCAGAAGCATACCGGCACCTCCACCGCTCTGACTACAGAAATACACTGATCTACGCGCACACGAATTCGCGCACTCTCCCGACTTGACACCAACCTAGGCTCGGTAACGTTACCTGCATCTGAGGCTGGAGACTTTGCGGAATTAATCCTACAATAATTGTCTTGCCATGAAGCAAGTTTATCTTCGTAAGCTTATTGATACTCTTAGTGTCAGTATGGAGTCAAAATACTCTGTGTCAGCATTTCGGCACACTACAGGGTCGATCTGTGTGACATTTGGTGCCACCTCTTGACATATTCTGGTATTAATTCTTTATTTCTTTTATTGTAGCTCAAATTTTCGATAAATACAGCAGGTACATTTCTGGCACCATAGCAAAGTTTTCGATACGAAGAGAAGCATTTCATAAAACTAATCTCCATATTAATGACCACCATCAAATTACAAAATGAACCGATTGACAAAGGCTAGCCTGGAGCATGGGGAACAGAAGGTCGTTTGGCTGGAATCATCCAAGCCAAGCCAAGCCAATCGACATCTATTAGTCTGGGTGGACGTTATGAAATGTGGCGACTGTTCACGAGGTTACACGAAACTTAACACTGTGCAGTAGTGTGTCGGTACACTGACATGATACACGTGGCGGCGCTGAAGTGCTGTACAATAAGAAAGGGTAAAATTTAAATCTAAACAAATTCAAAATTTAAATATATCAGAAGTGTTTATAGGTAAGGCACAGTCCTTTCAATGTGCCCTTTCGTATCACGGACAGTATACAAAAAATAATGCGAAGAGATTGGAAGCAGGGTTAAGTCCTCGTGACAAAGATTATTACTATATTTTTTTTGTAAGAAATATTTAATTCTATTACCCCGAAGTATTCATTGGTGCGATTTGAAAAGAAAGAAAACTCTTTTATTTGCGAATAGATGTTAGTCTTTAAATTTCTATCAGCCTGCGATCAGCATCTTGCCCACAGAGGCACATTCTCTACCAATTTTTAAAGAAATTCATAACTTTAATAGTCACACTGTAAATAGTTTTCATGTTACATTAACCTTTTGGCGCCGGAATTATTTTTTTAATTTTAGCACATCCTGTATATAAAATGTGAATAACACAGGAACCAAATAAGTTTGAATTATGAAACAAACTGCATTTTGAAGAGAAAAAGACGGAGAGTATATACAGTGTTTAAAATATTCAGTACCGATATTTGTTGAATAAATATATAAAATGCAACCTTAGATGTTAGCGGAGCGGTACGACCACTATAGTTGACATTAGGCGTCAAAAGGTTAATCCGATATATTTACCTAGGTAGAAAGAATACATTTGATATTTGTGTGACCGCGCATCATTGATACAATAATGTAAACAAAAAACTAGACGCAAAAATAAATATTTATTAACAATTTCTATCAGCTAAACATGTTTCGGGCGAAAATTTCGCCCATCCTCAGGAGCACTAGACTGTGGTATAATGCACCGACGATGCTGCCTGCAAGCATGATGCGCGGTCACACAAATATCAAATGTATTCTTTCTACCTCGGTAAATATATCGGATTAATGTCACATGAAAATTATTAAAGGTGTGACAAAATTAGGAATTTCTTTAAAAATTGGTCGAAAAGTACCTCTGTGGGCAAGATGCTGTAAGCACAGTCTAGTGCTCCTGAGGATGGGCGAAATTATCGCCCGAAACATGTTGAGCTGATTGAAATTAATAAATTATTGTTGCATTTAATTGGTTTTTTTACATTATTGTCCAAAGTATATGTTTCAGAATGACAAATTATTCTTGATCACTCTGTTCTCGTATTACAGCCTCTTCTATAGAAATGAAGAACTCCACCGCCTCGTCCTTCGTACCGGCGTACATGTGCAGATGTGTTGCAGTTCGTAGCTAAACGCTAGCTGAAATGCTTACGTGTTACGATTCTCTGTTCCCTGAACAATGGCAGCCCGTGGTAATTACAGGCAGGCCATTGGCAGCATGTCACTTGTGATCCGAACAGCTTTCAGCTTCACACTTTCTATGGTTTCTAGTTAATTTTCCCGACTAGGGAGCGGAGCACCCAACAGCCTCTCCTCATTAAGTGTTTTAATTATATGGACCCGTGCAAAATGTTTTTACATGGAAGCAATTTATATTGAGATTTTCCAATTAGTGTTTGCTATAACAAAGTTATTGTCTGTATCACACTACAAAGCGCATTCACCAATCAATAACGAAATATTTGTGTACCTTGCAATGTAAATTTCTCAATTAATAGCCACCCCTACCCCTTTCGGAAGAATGAGACAAAACGTTAACAATATTATTAAAGTGCACTCAAATCCATACGTTTATAACACAAGACAGACAATGTATGTGTAACGTGACATTGAGGCACGTTCGGGCAAATATTTTTGCAATGGAAAATGCAATAAATATTACATATTCTGAGTGTGTGTTTGTAGACTTAATTATCGAGCATGCAATGCGCATGGGCCATATTGTCAGCTGTGGTCTGCCCGATCTAAAATATCTTTACACATTATCTCACACCCGGCACGATTTTCGGGGGAAAAAAAAAGTTACTGAACACAAATTGTGTGTTTTGATTTCCTCTACAAATTTTGCCTGAAACATTTCTCATTGTAAGAAGAACCGAGCGAGATATCAGTGTGATGCATGTTAGATTTACCTAGTATTTGTATTAGATAGAAACTTTGAAATTTTAATACTTGAATTCAGGAAGAGATCGAGCAGTCACAACCGCTGAAGTCAGCAATACCAACCAGCCTGAACCCGGTAGTGACTTGATCAGATCATTATACTTTTAGGAATGCATGACTTGTCAGCTCTACTCTATAAAGCTTAGCGCGACCCAGTAAACGCCCTCACTCGCTATCAAATTTGTTATCGGCCGTCACGTATCTACGATTGAAGAAATAAGTGATTGAATACAATTATTACAAAGATTGTTGTAACGATACTACGATGCTGTACAGTCTGCTGTTTATTCAAGGTAAGGCATATTGACTGGTATTCGAAATTCACTTTATTTCGAGTTGAGCAGTTTGGCAATTACATTAGATATTATTCCAAATTTAAGCGTTTTGATTTATAGAGACAGAATGAGCAAGTTAATTATTTAAATAACGTATATTACATTTCGACAGAGCTTGGTTGATTTAGTTCTGTGTTTATTAGTTTGTTAATTATTGTTACATGATATTTAGTTTTACAGAATGGAATATATATTTTACTTTTATCCAAATTGGGATTGAATTAGACGATTGTTTATAAATCCTTGAGTCCTTGTTGAAATCAGATTTGCCAAATCTATTTGGCTGGTGGCAGCGGAATTCTACCATGTAGTTCCAGTGTCTTTCCCCGAGGAAACTTGATGGAGGTCAAGCCATCATTTAGGTAGGAAAGCACTACATCAGCAATACATGTATATTGGTCTTCACGTAAAGTAGCTGATATTCTTGACAGATTTTAATGAAACTTGAATTTTCACGACAGGTTTTAGAAAAATATTCAATTATCAAATTTCATGAAAATCCGTCCAATGGGAGCCGAGTTGTTCCATGAGGACAGAGAGATGGACGGACGGACACTACGAAGCTAATAAATAGTTGCTTTTCGCAATTTCACGAACACTTCTAAAGCAAGACCACACAGTGATGTCCTTAACCAACACAATATGACTGCGGACAACAGCAAACCAACATTCACTTCTTCTCTCTTCTTTTATTTTGTGTTTTGTAATGCCGTTTACAAGAGCTGCCCCCTACAGATGCCAATATTGGACTTGTCTGTGGCAGTAAAGAATACAACACCAACACCACCAACACCATCATCACGGTCATCATACATTCGTCATCCATACGACAGCTCGATACGCCCGTTCCAACACATGCATAAACACAAAGGCTTCCACTGTAATTAAATTAAATTAAAGACAGAGACAGAAAAAAAGCATTTCATTACACACAGGTGGGTTTTAAGATCGGGTGGTACAGTAAATAGCACATTAAGTTTTGTGTGATCTATGGCTGTGTATATACAATGTACAGAGTCGGGATAAATTCGATATCAGACTGTGGAGCGTGACAAGGGAATCTAATTGGTAGACAATGATTTAAAGCAAATGGAGTGTCCAAGACTACACTCCGACAGACGAGACAAATACATATGTTTGTTTGTTTGTTTCGTATTTTGGATTTTAACGCTTTACAGCCTTAGCAGTAGATGTTGCCTCGAGTTTCAGATGAAGAAGGAGGCAACAATTTCCTCCGAAGCATCGGTATGTATAGGTGGACACGTGGTCACAACCCCAAGGACCACACAACACTGTAAATATGTGCAATGTTCTATTTGTGGTATTTTAACGACGCTGATTTTAGTTCAGATATGCAGCGTGGAACTGGCAAGGGTGTGAAAGGAAGCGTTCTTGGTGTGCTTTAAGGTACTGTGGGAACATACTGGCTGGAACTGAGCAGTACCTTGAAACATCAGAGTGGCGGTAGAGAAACCGTGCCCACTGGACGGCGACAGTCATTGTTTAGCATGCAAATTGTTCCAGGATGAAGTCAATGACTTCAGATAAGAATGCAGGGCGCCTTCTGCATTTGTTCCTAGGCTTATACAGTTTGGTAACGTTCAGGTAAGGAGGTTCTCTTTAAATGTACTGGCCATTGAAATTCTCGCAAATACGTAATGTCCGTCTGCACGGCGATAAAAACAGTGCAGTAAAGTAGGAAAGTTTAAGTCTCGTGAGCAGCTTATAATCACTATAATCATCACAATAACCATAATCACCGTAATCACCCCAATAACTATAATCACTACAATCACCACAGTAACTTTCATCACTATAATATCTACAATAACCACAATCACCATACTACCCACAATAACCATAATCACCATAATAGCCATAATCGCCGCAATCTCCACAGTAAAGATAATCACCATAATCATCGCAATCACCACAACAGTCATAATCACCACAACTATAATCAACACAATCATGAAAATAATTTTCATCACCATAATATCCAAAATAACCACAATCACCACACTTTCCACAATAACCATAAGCACCATAATCACAATAGCCATAATCATCGCAATCTTCACAGTAACCACAATCACCATAACCACCACAGTAACCATAATCACCATAATAAACATAATCACCACAATAACCATAATCAGCACAAATCACCACAATAACCATAATCACGTAATCACACCCTCCAGCACCCGCGCCCATTCCTTCAGGTGGGCGTAAAGATAAAACCATTACAGTTGATATAGAATGGTACTTGGTTCCGATGCACCTAGGCCTTAAACAGACTCTTTGTGCCTACAGTTGATATAACTAGATACTGAAAGCTTAAAGTCACGTTCTGATCAACTTTACCGTTGGGGCACAAGAAGGTGTTCGCCGAAAATACCACCGCACGTCCAAAATGTATCAAAAAGCTATATTTGATTGCAATATTCATGTGTTAATATAATAAATACATAGCAAAACGCGATGACAAAGAAACACGCTGATGGCATTGTGCCGCTGCAGACCAGCCACATCGCTGTTCTACCTTTTAAACACAACGGGAATCGACCCGCTATTCCAGTTCACACTCTTCCCAGCACCTACCGTGTTCACACAGCCCGACCTGCGTGCCAAAAGTATCCCGGACTAGGGGCCCTTCATTTTACGCAACCCTGACCCAAGACGGTGGGAACTTTTTATTTGTAACCAAATTTGTTTATGCTATTCGTCCGTATTTTTGCACCAGTTCGATATGGAACTATTCCGAAATTTCATTAAGGCCAGCAAATAACCTATCAGAATTTCCCTCGGAAAGATAACCGTTGTTCAGGCTCCAATATCCGAATGTTCATCAACGCCTCTAAGTCAGAAAAAACAAGTCCACATAATTCCCTATTATTGAGCGTTAAGATCCATTTCAATCAAGTCTTTTACAATCGTCTATTCTGGCTATGAACCTAGCAGCGTCCAACCATGAACATGAAACCTTACTCAGGAATTATACAAGGCAAAGCTGACATCTGCCAATGCAGCTCGTGCCGCCTGCTGTGACAGCTGAGGGTCAAGTTCTCACACCTGTTTTGAACACCAAAATTGTTATTCTTAATTTATTTTGGCTCCCTGAAAGATTCACACCGAGGACGTCGTTTTGAGCACGACGACGAGCTAAAACACAGCGTGAGGGAAGAGCTTCGTCGCTTCAGCAAAGGGTTGCAAGCAACCGATAAAATGTTTCCCAAGCAAAGGTGGAAAAAGCGTGTTGATAATGAAGAACTTACGGAAGGATAATCTCCAAATTGCAGAAGATGTGCCCATATATATATATATATATATATATATAACTTTCATTATAGCTATAATTATAATTTCTTTGAAAAATTATACATTACTTTCGCACCGACCGTCGCAACGTGCCCAAACAAGACTGTCGAAAATCGTTGCTACGCAGGCTCCAATTACATATGCATTTGCGAAAAACTGCTGTTCAGATGTCTTGCCCAAGTAGTGGAAAAATTTACTAATGCGATCCTTAGCGAGAACAGTTACAAAGTTAAAATTTATTTCACTTATTATCTCCATGTCGCTCAGGTTGTGAACCCCGTAACTGCACGAAGAAGTGATTTAGAATTGACTTACTTGCTTTCGTTTATGTCACTTTATCAAGTTCCTGGACAATCTTTTGTTTTTTTTAACACGCGCAAAAACTTATTTCGTAATCCAGGAACTCCTTCCTATTTTCACAGTCACGTAAAATGTGGGGAAATGGGCGAGTGACAGGGCACATCTGTGCATGGTGCGGTCTTTCTAACTGAAAGCAAAACTTTAGCACCACTGTTTTTTTCCATCCAAAAAGTATACCCGATAATATAACTGCTATCCATGGCAGGTTAAAACCCGCACATGCGCGCAAGTTTTCAGGGTCGTTACCAGCGAAGTACTTCACGCAATTTCCTCCTTCACCCATCGGAAATCCCTTGGTCATTCTAACAATATTAGGTGCGAAGTAAAAGTCTCGAAGCTGCTGATCATTCAGTTTTCTTAAACACTATAATCTAGGACCAGTAAGTTGTTCTAAAGGCACAGCAATCTCTGCACACCTGAACAGGCCCCGAGGGTTCACTGATGCGGTTACAATCCGTTTACACTTCTATTTACATAGTGTACAAAAAAAATTACACTTTCATTGTAAAGACAAAGAAAAACATATAAATGCGTAACACCTAAAGGTAATAAATACCTCATAGAATTCTTCAGTGTCGCGCTCTAAACGATAAGCTATTTAATCAATAAATAAGAACAAAAAACAAACTGGCAATTCACGCAACAAAAACCTAACAATACACTTAAATTAGGAAAAGGTATGTAGTCAAACACAACTTAATCACTGTGGTGTGTTTAATGACTATGTGATGGAAACAACTACATGTTTCGGCCTATATTGGCCATCATCAGGTTGTCTAGGGAACTTAAGG
>Ga0123354_10008195_pt1 | contig 15856 bp, 12 predicted proteins | sample TergutLab28metaG_2_FD_97872 | JGI IMG/M metagenome (GOLD analysis project Ga0123354, IMG submission 97872) | Labiotermes labralis P4 segment gut microbial communities from Petit-Saut dam, French Guiana - Lab288 P4 | ecosystem: Host-associated > Arthropoda: Insects > Digestive system > Gut ...
CAAAAACCTTTTTTTTTCCTCTTATACTTGTAAATTCTGTTTTTTTTTTTTTTCAACTATATTTTAACGAAAAAGTGTGTTTCCCTAAAAATTTTCCCCCCCCCCCCCCCCCCCCCAAAGGATCCCACACTCTTGGATAACTGCGCGGTGAATACTACGAGATTCAAAATTAATTCTGCCATGGTACCCAACGGAGTAGCGGTCCTTTGCTTCACCCTTTCATCTAACGAAGGAAATATCCTTTGTGAAATATTGTAGATTAAAAAATTATACAACGTCATTGCCAGAAACGGTAATCATGAATAACATGCCCTTTTATTTTAAACTTTCTCTGTGATAAACACAAGCAATTAAATAGGAGACGAAGTGAAGCTTTTGTTGCCTAGGACGCTGGGAGTCAGACTTGATTCGTAGTCACAAATTCCTGCGAGTTGTATTATCAGGTAAAGTAATCTGATGTTTGTTGGATCGTGAATCATTGTTATAACTGAAGAATAAAAAACCAAATAGATGCCACTTTTTATTTTATTGAACTTCATATAGGCTCAACACGTTTCGGGCATTACCATGCCCATCATCAGGAGCTCACGACTGTGATGTTGATTACCACATTGGTCGTTTCGTTCTTGGTTTGCTGTAGGTTGGAGGTTAGGTGCGGTTAGGCTGGAGTAGTGTCCGGGCTGTAGCCTGGACTCTACTCCGCACCTAACCTCCAACCTACAGCAAACCAAGAACGAAACGACCAATGTGGTAATCAACATCACAGTCGCGAGCTCCTGATGATGGGCATGGTAATGCCCGAAACATATTGAGCCTATAAGAAGTACAATAAAATAACAAGTGGCATCTAGTTGGTTTTTGATTGCTCAGTACTTTTTGTGCTCCATGTCCGTGCATTAAAGAATACTTTATCCTTTTATGATAAACCAACAAATGCACATTTATAATAATGTCCAGTCACGTGTTATTATCAAATGTAACATCCAGAGGTTTTATCATTCCCTTTTGTGCAATTATCTGTATATTGACTATATTATTGCTATAAGACACACACACTGATGATGGCCACTGGAGTGACCGAAAGATGTTGCTGGAAAATAATATGTGATTGAACATATTTATAAATATGCATGTGTTGTCAATCACATAAGCAATTAATTTTCATTCTAGGTAAAATTTAGTTTATCCGACGTAAAATAATATCGCCGCTTATACATACTCTGAACTCTGTGTTGGAATATGATTTGTGTTTGTCTTAACCGGTCGGCAAATTTTGACGTCCAAAAGAAGGCACGCTAATTTTGAACAGCCGAGACCTGCCACCGGATTGAGAGCATAGGGATATAAATTTCATGACTCTTTAATCACTGATCTTGAATGACGTTAAGTATGATAAGCTGGGGATAAGGCAGCGCCTTGTAAATTTGCGTTTCTTGGGATTTTAAAAATACTATAAATAATTCGGCATTATATTACTGGGCTTTCATGCTTTTGTAGGCAGACATTCTTGTATACAGAGCGAAATTTTAATCCTAGTAGCCTGGTACACTGTAAATATTACTGAGCAAGTTTGAACTGTCTTAACAAAACTTAAAACTGTATAGTTTGGCACATCTGATAACTAATAAGAAATAAAATATCCTCCTGTATGATAGCTAAAGACTGTAAATTGATGTTGGGTTAAGTCTGCTTTTATTTAGACACTCATTCGTCAGACTTATCTCCCTCTCCTTTCGTCCAGTACTTAGCCTGATCATTGTTCTCTTTTGGTCCTATTCCATTCTTCTACCATATTCAGGAAACACTAGAAATAATTCTTTCCTTTTTAGGCGAACTGTTGATAGTCTGCCTCAAAACGCCCACACAACATGAAATAAAAGAGGAATGCCACAAAGGAATTCGACCACAACAATATCTCTTGTTCCAGCTGTGACTATCATGAAATTCTGACTTCCACTTCAATTCTGAAAACAAATATTTATAATAAACACTAAACGTGCAGTACATTACCAAACACATTTCCTTCTAAATTGAAGAATATTAGCGATATATGATTTTCGTTACGTAAATCCGATATCACATTCATCTATGCACTTGTTAGACATATATGTATGGTTCACGATATTTTTTAACCCTATTAATCTTATATTTAAAACTAGAGCGCGAATTCTACGGTCATATCATAATCTAAATGCGTTTTTGCTAGTTTGGTAGAAATATATTCTTCGGGTTACAACAAGGTTTTGAGTAAGCCGCAGTAATCTTGACTGTTAATACTCTGGCTACTCTACAGGGTGTTTTAGTATCTTCTGACATAGTTACAGAAACCTTCCTTGTGTGTAGAAAATAATAACAGAACTATGAAATATACACATTGGGAATGGCCTCAATCAAGAATTCTCAACGACCTTTTCTTTGTTTCAATGACGGTTTCATTGCTATAAATCTTATGTAATAAGTCAAGGATTTGTGAGAATGTACGATAAATGGCTTCGACCTTCATGAACATATCTGACTGAATACACAGTCACAAGAAACGTTTTATGGTATAATAGTGGGGTATTTTGCAAGACGTAAGTACTGAATTAGCCATTATGCATGATATTATTATCGAATTTCGGGTCTCAGTGCAACTTAATTTTGTGGGATCGAGCCGTAATGGCCATATTAATATAATATTAATATAATAATAAAAATTACAGCTAAATATATTAGTGTACAATGTATCTGTGAGGCTCCCTCCACAGTACAGAAATACATGCTGGGATTGGAACTTAAAGCAAACCTACCTGCTCCAAGTCTGTTTCAACACAAGAATTCATAAACATTAAATATGTCTAAATAGAGACTTCTTGCCTCGAAAGACAAAAAAAAATTAACTTGTTTTCGTGTGTCGAAACATCGTTGCCCCTTCTGATTGCAATCTCAGCACACTCGCTGGTCACCGAACTTCTCTCCCGTAGGATGTAATTGTTTCTTCGGCTGGTTTGGAATTTTCCAACAGATGTAAGGTTGACATCTCGGACGGGCAGCCTCTGAGAACTTTAAGTTACCTTCCTACAGCTTGCTAGGCAAATACCTTGTTATTACTTTAAAATATCGAGACAGCTGCCATATCCTAGTTTATCAGAAGTGTTAAGTATATATTTCAGACTTCATGAAAGCAAAACAGTTGAGGAACCGTCGTTAAAGAACCCAAAATCTTCCTCATTAAGATGTCGTGCGAAGTGGCGCTCACAAGTCACAACGTTCATCATCAAAAACCGTGCAGTCAGCAGAGCAACTCTGAGCACTCGTTGCTGAAGTGCCAGTCATCATTACATCTCCGTTGCCTAATGTACAAACGTACACCAAATATTGAGGCTATGTGGAAAAACAGGTTATTACTATTATTATACGTCATTCTAGAACACACAGAATTCTATGAATCGTCTACCGACAGCCACACGTGTCGACGCTCATTGCCGGGTAATTCTTGAGGACCACGTTACCAGCATCATCCATATACAAGAGCGTCATTGGGGACAAATGATCTGGAACACAGCATGGGGCGGGTACTTCCGGTTGTCTTCCAATAGCGTGGACAAGAGACTGGATGGTGGCGTGGTTTGTTGGCTTCAGAGCCTGCAGTAGATAAGAATACAGTTAGCACTTAAAAGCTACGTGGAGATCAGGATACTTTGTCGTATATTACTATCCCTCAACAACACAAACCAGTTAGCGACTTTTCTTTACGACGACATGTTAAGAATTGTAATTTCGAAGTTAAATTTCGCCTCATCTGGCAAATCACCAGATTTCTGGGCAGATGCCTACTACGTAGTTTGTGGGCATGTGTATGTGTGTGTGTGTGTGTGTGTGTCTGTGTGTGTGTGTCTGTTTTTTTTTTAATAAATATTTATTTACAACATGTTCCATTACATGGTAATACTACATGTTCCAGTGTTCATATGATTCACTGTTTGTCCTTTTGGTCAGTTTTTGGCACCACATGTGGAAATCTTTTTCGAACTATGTGTCTGTGTGTGCGTGTGTGTGTGTGTGGGTGGGTGGGTGGGTGTGTGTGTCTGTGTGTGTGTGCGTGTGTGGGTGGATGAGTGGGTGGGTGTGTGTGTGTCTGTCTGTGTGTGTCTGTGCGTGTGTGTGTGTGTCTGTGCGTGTGTGTGTGTGTCTGTCTGTGTGTGTGTCTGTTTGGTGTGCGCGCGCCCGCGTGTGTGTGTGTGTGTGTGTGTGTGTGTGGTGCGCGCGCGTGTGTGTGTGTGTCTGTGTGTGTGTCTGTCTGTGTGTCTTTATGCGATTTTTGTTGTGTCCGTTTTATAATTGGTCATTGCACTGTTAAACTAGCGCCCTACTAAATCAGAATTTCGTTACACCATTATTATTATTATTATTATGTTTGTGCTCGGTATTTACAGTTGTATACATGAAACAGACCATGCCTATAGGTTATATTTTGTTGCATTTGTTCTGTATTTAAAATTTGTGCTACATGTAATATTATTTCGAACGTTATAAATGTTTTGTACTTTACGAATTGTGTGTGCAGTACCCAGTATGGCTATTCTTGTAGTTCCTTGATTTCGTGCTTTCCCGGTATGTTACTCCGGTATTTTCTAAATGATTTTGAGATGGTTCCAGTCGTCCCCAATATTACTGGTTATCACTTCTGCTTGCACATTCTACATGCTTATTATTATTATTATTATTATTATTAGTAGTAGTAGTAGTAGTAGTAGTAGTGGTAATAGTAGTAGTGGTAATAGTAGTAGTAGTGGTGGTGGTGGTGGTGGTGATGGTAGTAGTAGTAGTAGTAGTAGTAGTAATAGTGGTAATGGTAGTAGTGTTGGTAATTAGTAGTAGTGGTGGTGGTAGTAGTAGTAGTGTTGGTAATTAGTAGTAGTAGTGGTGGTGGTGGTGGTAGTAGTAGTGTTGGTAATTAGTAGTAGTAGTGGTGGTGGTGGTGGTAGTAGTAGTAGTAGTAGTGGTAGTAGTAGTAGTAGTGGTAATGGTAGTAGTAGTGGTAGTTAGTGGTGGTGGTGGTGGTGGTAGTAGTAGTAGTAGTAGTAAACATCAGCGCGTACAAAAATTACATGTATATAATATTCATGTAGTGATAAAAGGGGGGAATTTGTATATGGGTTTGAATCGATGTGTTGTGGACATAACACATTTGTGAGTAAAGAGTAACAACAGGGTTGTTTTATTGGAAATTATGGATATGAATACAGTGTTTAACATTTATCACATTCACACCAGCACCCTGACACGCTGATGCGTTGTTACTTCATCTTGCGCACATTTTGGGCTAAAAACCAGCACAATTATTAAGCTAAAAACCAGCACAATTATTAAGCGACACATAACATAAATGTATATACATACACATTTAATTCTGTATTCTACAGAAAGCCGTGACGAGTGAAAAGAGATAAATCGTGTAATTGACGTTCGTTCTCCCAGTTTTCTACGCCGGCAGTACAAGAATTAACTACACTTGGCTCATTAGGCCATAAAGTTCCCTTTTATGATTTTCGTAATCTCAATTTTATTGTCTTTATTGGTAGGAAAATTGTTGTTTTATTGACTTAATAAAGGGTTTGAAGTGTTTTATGTATTTGAATAAATACCCCAACTTTAAAATTCACCGAGCGTTGAGTTTGTGTGGAGGGATGGGTTCCGCAGAATGAGAGACTTTGTACGTTGTCTTGGTACATGAATTATCAGCAAGTGTTGTCACTGTGCCTAAACAACGTGCCAAGGAGGGAACCATGAGATGCGGAGGCACAGCGCCAACAGTTCTAAACCACAAACTAAATGGAGGAGAATTGTCAGCTTTATTCAGTGGCCTTTTATACCGTGAGTTATCTCCAGCAACAGGATACGATGGGATAGCATAAGAAGAAAGCAAGCCTGAAGACTCAGATTTATTCTGTCCCCGAGTCGTGGTGTGCTTAATTTCAATACATACTCGTACGTTGAAAAAGGTCCATAAATAGAGTAAAGGAAGCAGGATGTTTCCCGCAAATGTTCTGAATTCTATAGACGAAAAGTCCTTGCCACATGCCAAAAGAACGCCGTGACTCAGGTGCTTAATTCCATTCCCTCACAGGCTCCAGGCTGGAGGACTGAATTTCGATTCATTGCAGAGGCATTAATTTTGTCACCACATCTGTCCTGGCTTCAGAAACGTACTGTACATGCCTCACTTCAGAAACGTACTGTACATGCCTCACTTCAGAAACGTACTGTACATGCCTCACTTTAGATAAAAATCGGGAGTCCTCTTCAGAGGTAGATTGACCGAGGTGTGAAGTTGAAGAATCGTCTGTATCTGGTGTAAAGGTCAAGAATGAATGGAGCTCTACCTCCAGTCTTCACTGTGTGTTCAGTCGATGTCCTTAATTACACAACAGAACACCTATACCACTGCGTAACTGTAATTCTGTGACAGCCTCCTTCAATAAATTACAAACACATAATGATTAAATGAACATTCTTGACCCATTCCACACAGCGTAGAGGTCTGTATGCCGTTGTATTCCTCTCATTCTCAGTAAAGTTAAAGGCAGCAGGTGTTTTTCCCTAAAAATGTAATTCACTGAAATTATCTTTGAGGGTATTTGTAAGGTGCCGAAATTCAAGAAATATGCATACTTGTGACTTGTGGTTGTGTAAACTGCATTCGGTCTACTACCAGTGCTTGCTGTGACAGCATTTGAGCTTTATGTGAAATATATTGTGACAAAGATACTCACGACTTACATTTCAGATGGACTCATTTATTCGGCAGGTGTGATAGTAGGCAGCGTTGCTACGTCGATTAGAAAAGCAAATTGTTTACATATTTGGCATTGAGAAGTACAATTAAGTTTAAAACTGAAAATTAATTTCTAACACTATAATAACTTTTCACTTGTTGTTTTAAATGAGTGTAAAATTTTGCCTCTGGCTCTTCAAAATCAGATAATTTTAAACAGATTCTTGGGAAGTAAATGTACATAGTAGAATCTAAAGCTACAATGAACAGAATTAAAAATTATTGACGAAAATTGCACAAAGAGAAGCTTAATAATTTGTACTCGGTCTAAGAGTTTTGCAGTTATTAAATAAAATATAAAAATGGAAGGTCATGTAACATGAAAGAGATAAATGCAGGATACATTAGAAGTATAATAGAAACATCTCACAGAAATATGCATCTCGTTTAACCTGCTTGTTTTAGGACAATATTGAAATGGGGCTTTTTAAAAAATAGTAGACAACAATTTGTAATGGTTTAATCTATATCGGAGTAGGACCCAATGTCTTTCGGCTGTTGAGTAGGTATTAAGAGTTAAAGGAGAGTTTCGTGTAGTTGGTATCGGTAGACTTACGTAGAAGTTGCAAATAATTTGGAGGTACCTAAAAACTTTCTGCATTTCCAATCCAGCTGCACCTACTGGCACAACCCCACATCATTTTAGCTGCATTCATGGAAAATTGGTCTTTCGACATTGTAGGTTAATTATATTGTCCACATTTTTATGAAACTAGAATTTTTTAACCGTATTCACAAGTTCCTTCCATTCTGTCTCTCTCTGTCCTGAACCAAATAAATATAGTCCACACACTTCCCATTCTCTTTGACCTAGAAACACTGCAACTTTATCCTTCCTTTTAGGCCTAGGCAATTCCTTCAGACTTTCTGATCAAAACTTAACTCAATGAGTACTGCTTGCGCTGGCTATATTCTTCTTTTATATAAAGTATGTTATATACAGCTAATGATAACTCATAACTGCATGTACCTTTCACTACATAATTCGATGATAATACACAAACTAACAAAGACTGGATCCTAAATGAAACCTTTGCATAACAAAGTCTAGATTCTAAATGAAACCTTTATCAATCGCGTCCAAACAACATTACTGTATTATTTCTCCAAACCGACGTGAAAGAATGTAAGGAAGCGCATAAATATTGAAGTAGGCACAGGCATTTATAATGTTCTTGCTGGTATAGCCCACAGAATATATCATATTTCATAGAAACGCAAATAAAGTGGGCTTTGTGCTCAAGTGTATGTCAATACCATTAAACAAGTTGTTTTCTGAGTGTCCGAATGGTTCTCGTATTGCCCCCTGTAGCTGTAAACTAGTGTTAATATACTTACGCATCCTTCGTTGCTCTTTCTTGTTTCATCATAGAAACGCCTCCTTTCAGAAGCCTAAGTGCAGCGTGACAACAAAAACAGTAAACATCAAAGCACACAAATAACGCTTCACATTTGTTTTGTCATTTATATCACATTTTGTCTAAAAGAAAGACGTTCAGTTGTTCCATAATTCGTTGACCATTGTAGAGTACTGCAGTAATCTTTTGGACCTGTTTTTAAAACAATGTAATGTGCTTTCCTTGAATACGATTATCCAGCATGCATAGAAATTCACATAAGTCAATTTTACACACAACGACATTCGTCACAGGCATTACCAACAAGTACAAATGAGGACATGTACGAGTATTACTCAATTATTACACCAACCACTGCACATATATAACATTTATAAAATTTACACATTAAAACATTAAAAACGCTCCGACATGTTTCGGTCTTAAGACCATCATCAGGAAGCTATATACGTGTTCCTTGCTAAAGTCGCACTAGAAATAGTCACAGATTGCTGCCACAACACACAAATTGTACAACGAAATTAATCTGTGACCATTTCTAGTGTGACTTTAGCAAGGAATATATAGCTCCCTGATGGTGGTCTTAGGACCGAAACATGTCGGAGCGTTTTTAAAGTTTTAATGTGTAAGTTTTATAAACTTTATTTATGTGCAGTGGTTGGTGTAATAATTGAGTAACTCTACAACATGCACGGTGTAACAACAAAAAAGGACAAATATGTTGTGAAGCTGGGGTCAAGTTTTCTTACGTACACAAACAAACATACAACAGATATACAAGTAAACAAGAAGCACATTAGACAAGTCAAATGATATAGATATTCTGATGCAATATGATCTGTTTAAGAAACTAAAATGTAGTCATGATCTGTTTAACAAACTAAAATGTAGTCATTATTACGGATAACATTTAGATATTACATCCATTTGATTTTGTTATTTATTCTGGTTTTCATAAAAGACAAGAATGAGATTTTTAATGATTTTTTATATCATTGCTTCATAGTTATATGAAATATTATATATTTTTTCAAATATATTTTCTATATATTTAATATATGTCTATAATTTCCAGACATGATGCAACTGCAAAAATATCCTTCGCATAAAATGCGACTCGGAAAGGGACCACTTGTGCCTTCTGTAGCAACGATATTCTAGTATGTGTTCACAAAGGCTAATAAGTTTTAAAAAATTATTGGTTTTACTCCAGATAAACCGAAAATATATTAGATATAATCAGGCAAATTCATATAATTAACTTGACGTCTCTACAATACCAAGCCTGCTGCAAGCAACATTCACAAAATATCAATGTGCGCAGGCACATTGCAGGACAATCCAAAGTGCACTGCACTTGTATCCAAACCAACTGACAAATACACAATTTGAATACGCTGATCGTCTTCCTTGCCACGCATATCTTGTAAAAGATCTTCCATGATAATTCCGCCGACGGTCAAGAAATTTCCTGCTTTTATCTGATGTAAAATGTTACCACCGCTTTCACAAAAATTACCAATTAAACCCCTTCGCAACCAGCCGAACCCACTCCACAACCCCCTCTCATATTGTGTTACTGTACATTTTGATGCTATGGCGTACTAGTCCTGAAAGCCTTGTGGTTTAATGTCCTGTTTATATGCAAGTGTACCCTGCTTTGGCTGCCCACAGAACTATTTATCCCGTCTGAAATTCTTCGTATGTTCCTCAGACCTTGTCAGTCAACTGTTGGCATATTTCAAATTAGGCCATAAATGCTTGCTTTAAGGAGAATATATTCTTTTGTAATTTTGATGTTCGGCATCGCGTTTTGTTATACGAAACAGTAAATAGCATTTCAACACCGCCAGCGTAATTTTATTGTTGATAAAACAGGCATTTACCTTAGCAACATGTTTCGCTTTACGTCACCATCTTCAGACTAATCTGATGGGTATAACACTTTAAAATCTAAAACTCCATAAATGTATAATCAAAGATACCATTATGTCTATTATGTAGAGTTGCCTTAGTCTAATGTTTTGTCAAGATTTTCCTACATATCCTACAAATTTATCATCACTTTATTTTAAGAGTTTTATTTGTTGTAGATACACTTTCCCTGTTGGTTTCATTTTTGTAATCGTGAAATGCCTTTTTAATGGATAATACAGATCTTAAAAAGAAACGTTTTCGGTGACTAAATTAATACTATACACATATGTGCGTGTGTGTGTGTGTGTATGTGTGCGTGTGTGTGTGTGTGTGTGTGTGTGTATGTGTGCGTGTGTGCGTGTATGTGTGTGTGTGTGTGCGCGCGCGCGTGTATGTGTGTGTGTGCGCGTGTGTGTGCGTGTATGTGTGTATGTGTGTGTGTGTGTATGCATGTGTATGTGTGTGTGTGTATGCATGTGTGTGTACGTAAACATGGTTTTTAGGACTTTAGGTTCAACTTGCCACAGGGTAATGTCCATAAACACGCGTTAAATGCCCGCAATTGTGGTGAGGTGTACTGTAGCTGTCGTGCTAGTTACTCTCCTATAAACCCGGTTGTACAATGTCAACACAGGTTTGTTGTTGAGAAGGTACTAGTGACGGTGCACTCTTATTGAAATTAATTGACGAAGAACATAATGCTGCCAGAAATGTAACTAAGGAGAGCCTTATAGCACTCTTTCATTTGTTTGACCACGTTCAACTGAATTCCATAAAGTATTCCTACTTGCTTATTTTTATGTGGTATCGATCATTTTACAAATACATTTACCAAATAATCGCCGATTGTTTATGTAAGCTTCCCTTCTGACAGTGTAAAAAGAAAACTATCGGGTAGCCGTCACTGGGTCTGACCTGATTAAACGCGAATGATCTGTGTCAACTGACAAATGTATGTAAGTAGTTGAGGTCCGTAAAAGATGGTATTTATATTCTCGTGTGCTAGTCTGTCCTTTATCTGCTGTGGGTGGTCAGTAGCACCTCGTTTGGAATTTAAAATCAGTACTGTGAACCACAGAAGCAAATGGCGACGTTCCTTGGAAGTTGTTGGAATTTTGAAACTACAAATTTGCTGAGACTCCTCAAGTACAAGTATAAATTTTGATACCAGTTATTTTCACATTAAAAATTAATTACGAAAGCAACCAATTAAATCACAAGAAAATCTTTCTTTTACTGCTTGCAGTAAATGTCAGAAATATGTCCAGCCATTCCCTATGACGCTTCTCGCTATTTTAAGGAAGAGGAGATAGAAGCGTTATCTGGCTGCATTAGCCGTGGTTATTTAATGACACTCAAACGTCCTGGCTCGTCCTACGAACGTGAAATATTTTTTCCGATATTGCAGGTGCTCGGAGCGGTTATGTTGAAGTTATGATTCTTAAGGAATGTCAGACGATACAGTCTCTCATCTCGTAGAACTGAATCGTATGAATATGTTATTTTTCACGAGAGAGCTTTGCTGTTGTGTGGAATACGCTAACGTTTGTGTTTGTTGACTGTTGGTACAAACCTAGTAATTATAAGATGTAGACTTAAAAATCTGGTATTATGAAGGTATTCTATACTTTATCGGAGAGGTACTGGTTTTAATATCAATGAGCCACCAGCTATCATGACTGAGGTATTTTATTTCCCGTTCTTCCGTCCGAAATCCGGAATGACACCCTTAAAGAAGTCACAAATGTATCTTTATTGACTACGAAGTTATTTATATTGTGCTATGTACTCATTTTGCTATCATACAGCTAATACCAAGAAAACACTACTCAATTTATCTTCAAGAAGGTCAAGGTAAAGGTGTCACTGTCCAAGGCAAGAAAGGCAAGTGAGGAGAGTAGGTGTAAAGTTTTACTAATTTTTAATCCCGCGCTATATTGATGTGAATGGTCAGCAACACACCCCGGCTTCCTGACCCAAAGAAAGAACTCCGATACCCACAAGCTAGGAGACAGGGTGAGCCAAAGAGCCGGTCTGGACAATCTGGAGAAAAAAATCTCTTGTCCTGGCTGGAATTTGGACAAGGACCGTCCAGCCCGAGGCCTAGTCGCCCTGTTAACTGTAATTATTATGTACCTCGTTATTTAAATTTCGGACTATTCTATCTTCGTCAGCGGAACATCGTAGACAAACACTGAATCTACAAAAATTTGTATTCTCTCGGATTTTTTATGGATTTGTAAAATGCCCGCGAAAGTTTTCGGCAAAGGTAGTTACACTAACCAACAGAAGATATGAACCTGTTTTAAAAGCCGAACAGTACCTGCATGAGCCAAGCGCTGTTACTTTAAGGAGCTAGTCATTTCCCCACACAGAGACTTAGGTGCTTCACTATGTGTAATTCACACAACAAACACCGATTATTTCTGTATACAACTTCAACTAACAGTCCAAAGAGACGGATCCTTTGTGCTCCAGGAACCTGACTTTTTGTATTAATTCTCGTATAATTTAAATGAAGGCCGTTCTTCAAAGAGTTAAACATGTTTCGGTTCGTAGGAAAACAAACAGCATGGCACTAGACATAATGATAGCCTCACAGACGAAATCAGAAATAGCTCCTCCTACATCTTGCACAATCTTCCTCTGTTTTTCCGGGTGTAAAAATTACTTAAACTTTGCCTTCGCCTAGTCCCCCCCCCCCACACACCGTGGCACGCTGCTTACAAGAATAAGCCTTTAATACAGTAATATAAGAGATGCTGAAGAAACAACAGTTTCTTTTTTGTTATTACTTTAAAGTCATTTAAGAACACAAAACAATCCTATATTCATATTTGTCAAACCTACTGAAACCTAATTTATATTGTTTGACTCTTGGAAACTGAAAATATCATGATGAAGCTTGCAATAATACAGTGGTTACAACACTTAGACATCTCAGATAAATTCCTAGGTCCTTGCAGGCCGAATATTAATTGAGAAACCAATATCTGTCAATATTTTGTGGTTTCTACCATCAAAGAGTCGTGCAATTCTGAACCATACGATTTGCACATTTAAGAAAGCACCTAGATTCTCTAGGATTCCCATGATTGTTTGTCACATTTTTAATCGTTCATTATATGTACTTTGCCCATTGTCCTGGATTTAAAGAAAACAAACCTTCCATAAGGGGACTGGCTGCGTCTTCGGGCACAAGAATTAAGGACAGCTCTACTCAGGTGGGACTGGTGGACAAGACCGTTCTAAAACCTCTCGTCCAGAGACTGTGTAATACGCAGCTCACATACCGATCGTCAAGATAAGCAGTATTTGATACCGAGATAAATGTTCCGCTTGTGCTACGGGTGGCGTAGAAATTCGGATATACAACACTTTGTAGCAATAAATGGGATCAAGGTATAGACTCGCGGTGTTACAGCGTTGTAATATAAACACTAAATATGCCGGTGCCAGAATCCCAGCTTGGATATCGACTTACATGTCATTTGACACCCTTAAAGAGGCGCATAATATAATACCAAACGGGCATGCTGGTGTTCAGTGCACAGTATCGTCATTAACTGGAACAATGAACCTAAATTGTATTCAGACTATAAAAGGCAGGTTTGGTGGCCGTCAGATGGCTGGCACAGCCCTTATCATTGATCAGAAACTTAATTCTCACTTTAATTTACATGAGAGGGCGGCCACGTCTTGGAGGGTCCGTTGTCACCACCAGGAGTCACACATAAATGTTTCAGTGACAGAAGTGACGTGCAGAGACACTGGCCGCAGCGTTCGGTATAACTAATGGTAAATACTGAAGCTCTAGTGTCTTTTTTTCTGTTTCTATTTTACGTAGAAAGGGGGTGATTTTTCTTTATGGTATACTTCCTGCCTTTTAAAATATGGCCCAATTTAACCGGGGTTTGATCACCCCAGCTACATAAAAATAAATATGATATGCTAATGGGCGTATAAAGTAGAAGAAAGTAGGATCAAAAGGCATGTTTATACCATCCAGACATTTTCTTTTGTAGATTAACACAGTCGACGATATCAGTAGAAGGAGAAGCTCAATGTAAACAAACAGAAGACGAGAGAAACACAACAGATGATGACGGTAAGGTATTTAACTGAGCCCTTACGAGTAATCTACAGTAACTACACGTGCTTTGGAGGTTCCGTGCCGAATCTTAAAGGAATTAGAGAGGAATACGTAAACAATATTGATCGGGCAATTTGTTTTTCAAATTTATCTCTTGAAGGTAACATTAAAATCATATTCCCTATGACAGGATTGTAGGATTTGGGATAGAAATAACATGGTCTGGATCGTATGAATTTTCGGACTTACGGTTTGCAGGATGTTGTATGTCGGTCAGACAGTTCGTTACTCACAAATCTCCCCGCCGATAGGTCGTCTAATAGCAGTCTGCCTATAGTGCCATCTAAAGAATACTGGAATGTGTGTTTTATGGTGGTCGCCTGACATATGTTGGACAAACAAAGTCAAGAATGAAACTGCAAGGAACAGAACGGGTGTGAAGGAGAAGTCAGCTGTAAGATACGAGTAGAGAAGAGGCGGAACAGAATAGGCAATATGGTGACTAGGCTACCAAGGTGGAGGGCAGGACATGCATATCTGAATCAAAGCGTCCACATCGGCCCTAGTGCGTCAAACTTCTTATTCAATGAGAAACTACAGCCTCATAAATATCAGTCTCTTTAAACCAACCTTGTTTGGATTAATCATAAAAGCACAAGGCTTTCTTATGCTTATTAGAGTAATAAGTTCGTTTCTAGACCTAATTAGGAGGTAGCGGCATGTTCTTTGAAGTATTTTACAAACAAACTTAACGCTTGTCGTAATTTAAAAGAAGTTATTGATGGATATTCTAGTATTTATGTTATTTTATTTACAATATAAAGACACACACATATGTTTGTGGAAGGGGGGGGGGGAAGGAGGAGAGCGAGATGGCTCAGTCGGTATAGGGGGTCACTATAGGCTGGACGGTTCGGGGATCGAATCCCGGTGAGGGCGAACTTTTCCGCACCCGTGCAGACAAGCCCTAGGATCCACTCAGCCTCCAGTACAATGAGTACCGTGTCTATTCTCCCGGGCGTAAAGCGGTTGGGGCATAGCTTTGGCCACCCAACCTCATGAAGTGCCAAGGAAAATGAAAGAGTGGCGCTAATACTACACTCTCTCTCTGGACCTTCTTGCCTCTTCTAGGGTGAATTTTGCCTTATATATATATATAGCTCTTTTCTTGCCTGGAGAGAGGTTCCCAGTAGATTTGTTACAGCAATACAAGCGTGGCCATAAAGAAGCGTCTACACAATTGAAATCGTTAAGAGGGCCACACGATTGTTTCAACTGTGACGTTGCGTGACATGCTGCTGCAGCCATAATACAACCAAGTGGTCTGTATTAACATCGAGCACAATCAGGTCAGTCGGGGCACCTGCTTTGCAATTAAACGATATCTGTATCGTGTCACGTCATAAGATACGTCGAATTTACAGTGAAACTGGCTCTGTTTGTATTTTCTTTTAAAGCTCCTTAATCAGTCGACTTTTTGTTACACCAGTAAACAGCTTCCATTGGTTTTTTTTTAACTGGCCGTGCATCTCAGTATATTTATCTCACTATTTAACCAACTTGATGCACAAAATTTGTTTCACAATAAGTTTTATTTCATGCCTCTACATGTTTCGAGCACATCTGCTCATCATGAGGAGGTCAAAATTGCATTACACAGCCTCTGCTATC
>Ga0123354_10008196_pt1 | contig 15856 bp, 11 predicted proteins | sample TergutLab28metaG_2_FD_97872 | JGI IMG/M metagenome (GOLD analysis project Ga0123354, IMG submission 97872) | Labiotermes labralis P4 segment gut microbial communities from Petit-Saut dam, French Guiana - Lab288 P4 | ecosystem: Host-associated > Arthropoda: Insects > Digestive system > Gut ...
AGGCCCTTCTAAGATACAGATCCTTACTTAGCAATGTTTAAAATGCGCTGTGGGATCCCAAACGCTTACATTCTTGATATAACAATGTATAAAATGCATGTGTCGTTATGTTATTATTGTACAATCAGGATACTTATTTCTAAAACTTTAACCGGTACATATGAAGGAGGTTACACGTATGTATTTGAGATGTGTTGTTATGGAACTTTGGATATTGTTATATATATTGTTACAAAATATGTATATAAGTGTTAAAACATTAAATAACTATGCAGTAATGTTGCACTTGGTAAGTGATATCTTCCCTATGTTGATATTATATTCTTGACAAACTTTTAGGCTCTTATCTCCAGTGTTGAGTGGTTGGATTATATTGTCATTAAAAAAATATGTTGAGTGTTGAGTAGTTGGATTTCTATAACAACAATATAATCCAACCACTCAACACTGGAGATAAGAGCCCAAAATTTCGTCAAGAATATAATATCAATATAGGGAAGATATCACTTACCAAGTGCAACATTACTGCATAGTTATTTAATGTTTTTAACGTTTCAGTGCTTATATACACATTTTGTAACTAGCAACAATATGTATAAAAATATCCAAAGTTCCATAACAACACATCTCAAATACATACGTGTAACCTCCTTCATATGTACCGGTTAAAGTTTTATAAATAAGTATCCTGATTGTACAATAATAACATAACGACACATGCATTTTATACATAGTTATATCAAGAATGTAAGCGTTTGGGATCCCACAGCGCATTTTAAACATAGTTAAGTAAGGATCTGTATCTTAGAAGGGCCTGAAGATGATTCTATAAGAATCGAAACATGTTGCCCTAATACAGTAATAAACATAATAGAGTTCTGTTGTGTTTGACTGATACATCATTGTATATTTATTAAGAAATTAAGATATAAGGAATAATGTAATTCCTGTGCTTAATTAAGCATCATGCCATAGAGGCAGAAGCAGCAGTGGAGGTTTGGCCCAATGCGTTGGGGTGAGTGGTCAGCTTTGTATCTTAGATGCCTTACACTTTGGAAAAGAGGCCCCACTGCCTATTGTACAGACGTCTGTATGGACCCCATTAACCAGTATGGATGCCAGAGAGACAAGACATACCTCTTGTCCCTGCTAAGAAACTATCCTCTAGTCTATAGCCTAGTGCCTGTACCAAATCAGCTGTCCCAGTCCATATTTTGTGGTGCACGTTTTACATCAAATGGGTGAAGTCAAAAAGTTTAATTAATACTCCAGAATCCATAAGAACTGCATTTGGATAACTGAACAACCTCCACTTCACAGCTACAGTTGCAAGTTGTTTTTTCTTTCCAAGTACAAGAACCAGAATACAGTGGAACTCCCACCAGTGTTCCTCAATTTATAGTTTTCTCTCCTTTAATATTCAATTCCAATGTAGAACCAATACTATCAGTGTCACCTTTTGTCCATTTCAGATTTTCCTCAGTTCAATTGCAAATTCAGTGCTCCACAAAGAAACCTTAAATGAGGGGTTCTGTAGTTGAATGTACATGTCTGGCCACTGAACCTTACACCAGGGTATGCATCATTTAAATCCCCCACTACTATGGTGATGGGGACTGGATCTTAGCTCACCCATAGAGACAAAGCATGTGCCATCAGAATAGTGTGGTGCATCGCCAACAGAGGTTAAAATACTAGATGACAATCAGCACTGTTCACCCAGATTATTTACAAAAAAAAAACATCATCATAGACCTGGCAAGTTCACGCTATAGGATTGTAGTGACATCTCAGAGCAAACTGGTTGCACCAGTATGTCCTCATCAAGCTTTAGACATAGGGTATGTCTCCAGGTGCACAGTCTTGGCAGCTTGAAATGATTTTGTACGTCTCTGAAGCTTAAGCCAAAAATATGTGCAGAGAAAGCAGGAGCCTACAAGAACTGACAATAAAAATATAGCAGCCAGCAGGAAACCAGGCAGGGACATGCAGACGCCCTCAACTTCTGTAACAGAAACAGTAAAGTTCTCATTCAATTAATAAAATAGAGCAGAATCATTCAGAACCTGTCAACCAGTCCAGATGTGACCTCCCTTTTGTGGAAACGATAAGTTTGCTACAGTTTTCTCACAACGCCCAGGAACCATTTCCTCAAGACCCACGACACAGGTTGGCTACAAATTAAAAGAACATTTGGAAGTCCTCTAACTTTGTCAGAACACACGTGGAAAACGTTTTTACTACAAAGCATTCACCCAATGTTCAAGTTTCTTTCCATACAGATGTAAGTTCGTAATTTTTTTGCAAGTGTCACAATGATCAGATGAAGTGCAACACACGCAATGACCTAACTTCCTACATAACAATCTCCCAACTTCCGAGCTTCTCACAGTTGTCACATGCACCCAAAGTTGGCTCCTTCAATAACATACAGACATTTGCAGAGCATAACCAACAAGATACAACATTTCACAATTTATTTATTTCTGTAAGACGCTCTACATGTTTCAGACAGTTTTTCCGTCCATCATCAGGAGCTCAAAATTGCACATGCAGGGTCTAGTATTTGTCTGACAAATACTAGACCTTGTATGTGCAGTTTTGAGCTCCTGATGATGGACAGAAAAACTGTCTGAAACATGTAGAATGTCTTACAGAAGTAAATAAGTTGTGAAACATTGCATCTTGTCGGTTGTACTCTGCGAATACATTAGCAATGCACAGACCTGTGAGTGCTAAACATACAGACATCCCACCTATAGGAAATATCAACCCACATTCGTAGCATATCCTGGTCAACTCTTTCATTCATTCATTCATTCACTTATTGAGAATTCGAATACTCCACTTTTGGTAGCACAACCACAGGATATTGAATTTGTCATCAAGTACAGCAGTCCAATTAAAAAAAAATAGAAATTATCATAGTTATGGTTTAACAACACAATAAAACACCATTAACTTTAAACCTCCTACAATAAGATTCTCATATAAATTTCAAACATTAGCAGAATATAATACATACAGGTTTAGTTCCTACTGTAATTTAAATATTCAGCTAAAGTGTAAAATGAATGTAACTGTAAGAAATCCTTAAGAAATATTTTAACTTAATCATAATTACATGACAACAGCTTTATTGGAGTAGGAAGATTACTATATATCTTGATACCAGCACAATGTGGACCCCTTTGGTAGACAGATAAATTTGATTGTGGTTGAAATAAGTTCTTATAATTTCTGGTTTTAACATCAAATAGCTCACAATTTTACATGAAGTACTCTATTATTGACAACAAACACGGTTACAGTACATACGTATCGAGCCATTAAATGTAATATTCCTGAAATTTAAAAAAATTCTCTGCAGGAATCTCTGTTTTTGGCTCCCATCATATTTCTAATGATTTTCTTCTGTAATCTAAAAACTTCCATGCTATGTGAGCAGTTTCCCCAGAATAACAGTCCATATGTTATTATTGCATGAAAATAAGCACAATATACCATCTTAAGTATATCTTGCAATAAAAATGGTTTGACTACTCTAATTATGTAGAATACAGCATTACAGCATTCCTCTATTGACTACTGAATTTATCACTTGTGCATTTGAATGCTACGAGACTTTTGTATTAAAATATTTTTCCATGTGTGTTCTCAACAGAAAATTAAAACCTTCCAAATTGGCCATCACTCTGTAGCCACCCTGTATAACCCTCCCAACTATGCCTAGCACTTGCATGAGTTTCATTCCCCTCAGCTCTCCCTACCCTCTAAGTATTTCTCATGTCCCACAAACATTCTACAAACCCTGCTCAAAGATGTTTATAGGGTAGCACTGCTGCTTGATTCTATAGGATCATTATTTATCTGGCCAATATCATTTGTCACTATTCCAGCCACATGACACTGGTTACAGTTTACACAATATGTGAGCTGACAACAAGTCACAAATGATAGTGGTCAGACAAATAATGTCTCTGTATACAGGAGATCTTTGGTTAAAACACTGACCCACAGACTGCCTATACTGCATGAGTCTTCACAATGTCCCTCATTCCTCCAGAGAAGCCCTGATTACAATGTCTCACATTATGCCATAAGCACTTCTATTCACAATGCTTTCAATTCATTTTTCATTTATCATGCTAGTAATAGATATTATGCAATATGAGAAATACAAAATGCTGTTAAATAAAATATGAATAGAAAACAAGATACTAACCAGATCCTACATTAACAATTGTAGAAGCACCAACAGCCTCATCAAGATCATCTGGAGTTATGACCCTGAAAGTTCGGAACACTCGAACTGGATCACCCAAGGTTGAATTGTTAACCCACAAATCACGCCTTCTTCTCCGGGCAGGGTCAATGTTCTGCAAAAAGTGTCACAACCGCACATCACTTTCACAGCAATATGAGCCATGCTGCACTTACACGAACACACAACATACGAATTGCTTACATAAGAACTGATCAAAGCCTAAATGGCAGTTACCTAAATCAACAGATACCAAGTAAGATTGTATAATGCATGAAACAGGGTCCTTTGGAAGGTGGTCAATAAATTCCCCCACTTTTTAAAAATCATAACATTCCACAAGTCTGTCACTGAAACCCTCTCCTTTACCAGCTGAATCTGGCCATTTCAAAGAATCAGTCATAGTCTACAAAGTTTTGAGGTTCTTACATCATTGTTCTTGAGGATTCAGGTATTCTGGGATAAGGTGCTGTGACGCTCGATGAATGGTTTCTGAAAGGTTGAGCACCCCTGGTGTATAACCTTGGTGGATTACTTGAAAGAGAATAAACTATGAACTATGAACTATAACTGTAACCCAGTGATACAGTATCACAACCCAAAGTACATGAATTGCCAACAGCACCACTGTTGAAGCCTCATACCTCACAAAGTTACGTTTGCGCCTACCAGCCACACTGCAAAGTGTGTGGTGGCATTAAACACACCACTGTGCGCATTTGTTAACTTCACCAACCAGGCAAAGATGCACCACTTTTAACATGCTAAGTTTTTATTCCAGGGAAAGAGTCCCTCTTACTAGGTTTTTACCTCAGTGTAATTTTTTAAACGACACAGAAAGAAATTCCATTCATCTGTGCCAAGAGGTCAACCCCATCTCTCCAACCCCCTGAAAATTTCACATGTTATCAATGTCATGAATGTATGTTTTGGGGGACGGAGGTAAAGGTATAGCTCCCCTAATTTTCAGCTGTGGCACTAGTTGAAGACAGTGGTCATCCTCACATCTTGGCTGATTAACCCCTGAGGCAACATGCTCCAGGTAAACACTGAAAGGACAACAGGTGGGTCCGAGAGCTAATCTTGATGTTTTGGAGAAAAGAAAGTTGCCAAACACTGTGATTAAAATGGGAATAGGGGTAGTTCCATCAGTGTGATATCAAGACCATTGGATGGACGGACAGGATATGATTCCAGGCAGAGTAAAAAATTGTTCTCTTCTCCATCACATCCAGACTCATTCAGGGGCCCATCCACTATCCAACGCAAGGGGTACTGTGGGCTCTGTCCTCAAGGTTACATCTAGTGCTGAGATTAAGAACATATGGATCTACACCATAATTCCCTCAAATGTCATCACAAAATGGTGTTGAAGTGAGAATTACTGTTATCAACATTTAACAGTTTTTGGATTTTTGTAATACAAAAATAAAATTTCGTCTTCCTATGGCTCCTTGGCCCAAGTCCTGGCCATGGCCTCCTGGTTTTCTTCCTTCAGTCACTCCTATTTCTTGCTGCTACACTGCACTTTTGCATACTGAACAATGTGGTGGCATCCTTCCAAACAATTTGATGGCATCCTTCCTAACAATTTGGTGGCATCCTTCTAAACAATGTGGTGGCATCCTTCTAAACAATGTGGTGGAATCCTTCCAAACAATCCTTCTGCATTCTGTCTTCCCCTCTACTCCTCAGCTTTCCAGCAAGCTTTTTTCCTCCAAGACTTTTTTCCCCAAATTCATTTTTAAATTCTCTTGTTGAAAATTCTTACTACATGGCCAGCCCATTGTAATTTTTAACATGCATGTGCATTACCAGGTCAACGTCTTTACACAACCTGTACAGCTGTAAAAACAATACTTGTCTCCAATTGGCAGTGACAAATGTTTTAGAAACACAGACGTCAAAGCTACCTATCAAGCAAAGCAGGAACACACAGACAAAGTATGAACACGCACATTTGTCTTATCCCTCAAAATTCTGTATACACAAAATATATGTGTGGACAGGCAAGCCTTCTGTGGGTGAAAAGTCATGCAGAATGGAGCTGGTGACCCAGTACTGCAGTCTGTGCCTTGACACAGCTATCTGTCAACAGCTGCTCTTGAAGCCTAGTGTCCACACAGGGAGCAGGTGGATGAGTCTGGTAAATCAGATGTAGACTAAATTGCAGGATGCAAACTGCCATAGCTCACACCAAACAAGGGGCAAATTTGGAGAGAGAAAGAGACAATCTACAAATCTTTAAATGCCAGCTCCATTTGCATGATCACCCAAAAGGACTCCATTGCAGTCTACTGCTGTAGGAACTTCACATCCTGTGTCCGTTATAGGCCGCATGTTACCAGAAGCACATACCTGTCCCGGTAATGGACAGCTCTCGCATTGCGTCTTGCACAGTTCGACATTACACTCCAAAGTCAGATCCATCACGTCAGGGAACTTGAACGCCTGTGCACACAAACCACACTCATTATCATCACCAGCTACACCCTTCCAGAATTATATCTATTCAAATTACAAATGTCTGAAAACAAATACTCAGGAAAATGTCTGAACCTGAGAACAATGCCATGAGGAGCAATTTATGTTATTATATACTGAGGAACTGTGTGATTTACACAGGTCAGTTGGTGTTGTTAGGTAGTGAAATGTGGGAGGATACAATGGACTGGGTATGTAGCTAGGGTGGATATTACATAACAGAAAGCTGCATGATCTATAAAGGTCACCAGTGCTGTTAGGGTAGTGAAATGTGGGAGGTTATGATGGGCTGGGTATGTAGCTGGGATGGATATTACATAACAGAAAACTGCATGATCTATAAAGGTCATCAGTGTTGTTAGGGTAGAGAAATGTGGGAGATTATGATGGGCTGGGTATGTAGATAGGACGAATATTACGTAACAGAAAACTGTATGATCTGTACAGGTCACCAGTGTTGTTAGGTAGTGAAACACAAGGGTTACACTGAGGCTAAGAAGGGTGGAGAAAGGGAAGGAATATAGAATTTTGGTAGGAAAATCTCTTAGAAACTATCCAGTTGGAAGACAAGAAGACACTAAAAAATCAATCACTATTAAAAAGACACAATGGGGGAATACTAAGTGGACAGAAGTGGCTCATGATAATGTCCAACACACATTTGAGGACTGTTAGTGTCAAAGCTTTGAATTTCAGTACCATGCAGTCTCTGTCTTTAATACAGCAGTACAACATGTCAGCATATGTGACAGTGGCAGTACAGCTTCCTCTACTGTCAACCCTAACACCAAGTTTGTGAAATAGGTGTGGAAGGATGCAGACTTGAAGCATCGCCACAGGCTCCAAAACTGTCATACTGGACCCAATTCTCAACAGTCCAGTTTGTCAAAGATGTGGGGCACAGAACACTGCACAGTTGTGTATCAGAAACCTTTCTGACAGGAAGGCAAGTCACTTGGCACCCTCATGGCTGCAAATATTAAGATTATGCTGTTAGATACTTACCAACATATCAGGGGAACCAGTCACATCCACCGTTTACCCTGATGAAGGCAACAACATGTTCCTTCTAACAGTGGGCCTTTTTTGGGTCCTCGGACATGCCGGAATATGGGGAATGAAATCACCAATGGGCTCGCAAGGGGTGGTACTGCTGTGAGGTTTCTCGGACCCGAGCCGGCCCTGGGGGTCTCTAGGCGAGATTTATAAATGAGGTTCGGTCGCTGGCTGGTTAACCAGCACAGGGCCCAATGGCGAGGTCTTGGTGATACCCAAAGGCAGGCTCACGAGTTTATCTTGGGACCTAGACTGGGCACCAGGGCAAAATTTATGACCTTTAATAGGACTCAATCCAGGGCCGTGACTGGCCTTCTCAAGGGTCATAACACCCTCAGGAGACATCTCCACCTACTAGAGCTGCTTGACAGCCCCTTGTGTAGGAAGTGCGGGGTGGGAGATGAAATCTCAGCTCACATTTTATGTGAGTGCAAGGCTTTGGCCTCACTCAGGCATGCGTACCTGGGCTCCTTCTTTTTGGAGCCAGAGGATATTAGAATTTTAGGCTTGGGGGCCATCTGGAGCTATAGCAAGGCTGTGGGGCTCCCATGATTCGATATGGGGCACAAAGGGCCCGTCTTAATTAAGGCCTAGGTGCATTGGGGCTGAGAGGCCTCGAACCCAAATGCAAATCCATCCATCAATCAATCAATGTTCCTTCTAAACAGTTGTAACTACATGACATCAGATCACCACCCGACATACCACGACCATCAGATGCTTTATCAGAATTACAATAGATTTAATGACAATTATACAGTGCTTCTGGATACAAGATGAATTACACTTCACCTGGAAGAAGGCATAAGCAATGATTGATGATCCAGAAGCACCCGTTTCCCTAGTTTTCTGGAAGGCTCCAATAAGTTTGGGACGCAAGATGCAGCCATGCTCATCAGTAAGCTTCACCACATTGATATTGGCCACGTCCCTCGCTACACAGTCACGCACCTGCAACAGATTTCAATGCGCCTTCAACACTGAATCAACCGCATCATTATGTAGCATCGAATGAACACAGGCAGATTGTTAAAAATGAAGAATCAAGTCTTCTGGGATACAACACTGTGTCATTGGATGAGTGGCATTTGACACTGCATGGAGTGTAGCAACCTCAAAACATCACAAATCACTCATCCAATTACACAGCATCATATCTCAGATGACACAAACCCTCAGCAAAACCCTTCTGAGAACCTCAAATCTTGCATGGGAATTATTCATTTTATTATATGAGATTTGAATTTCTCATGGCAGTGAGTATCAAGATTAGTGTTCTGCATTAGAGTGCTGCATAGTGTAGTAGATAGCTGCTAACATACTTGTGGAATGTGCTGCTTCCATTTTCAAGACAGACGAGTGAGGCAATTAGGAAAAATGGTACAAATAGTAAACAGAGGATTGCAGCTATGAGTGAAACAAAAATTATGGATGACCCTTAACAGGGAAGTTTTGTAACTGTACAAGGCAAGAAGCAAAAAATGATGAAGAATAGGGGGGAAAAGGTGGATAGGAGAAGACAGACAAAATAAATAGAATAAAATAATGCATATACCACACTACAAGAAATTATATCCCAAAATGCCATATATAATTCAGTTCTGATTTGGGAATTCCAACTTTCTAAAATGTTACATTGTGTCACATCCCACAAAACCTGTGTTGTCAACTGTGCCACTATGAGTACCTCAAATATTGCTTCTCTGTGATTTATTCAAAGAGGCTGTCTGTAGTTCCAGCAATACAGCATCAAATGGTAGAGTGATTAAACAGTAATAAATTGGAAATGATGTGGAAGGGAGCAGTCATGGCATAATTTGAAATAGCATCTCCGCATATCCTGGAGGAACTGAGGAAAACATCAGTCAGATTTCAACCAAAGACTTCCTGAATAAGCAGCAGAATTTCTGCACACACGACCATGATGTCTGGCACAACGGGGAACAAAATTTAAATGATTATGGGAACATTTAATTTAGTCTGAAACTCAATTGGCAGAAATGAACACAACAGCAACAATCAGAACAGATATAAAACAGGATTTATTGAAAGGTGTGAGATTCTCACAGCAGTGTTACTGAAATTTAGGTCTTCTGGGATGTGACACTGTGTCTTTGGGTGTGTAGTTCCTGATGTTTTGAAGGATCAGTGAAGATGAATGAACTACAATCCTTCAAAACATAAGGAACCTCATATTCAACAACACAGCTTACATCCTGAAGCATGGCTAGGACTCACATCAAGCTGACTGAATATGAACTGCAGTAAATCATAACCATGTGTGGACCCTGCTATAAAGACTGCCAACTGCACGCAAAAGAAATTTTAAACAGGCCAAATTCCATGGGAAAATTAAGCATCCTTACTGATATCTTGCGAAAACTGTGATTTCTATTTGGCCTGGAACATAACTCAAAGGCCTAACACCTTGCACTTCCCAGACAACAGGAAGAGATGAGATGCGTATGACTGGTCTCGCCTTATGTTGCAGAATCAAGCGAAGCACATGTGAACGAGAAGTTCAGTGTTTTGTACAAAGGCCACAAGCCACAATTAGGACACAGTTTAAGCAAATATGTTTTCCAAACAATGTGCACGTTACCTGAATATCAAAACCTGGGTCCCCTTCCACAGACACCACCAGCGTCATGATTTCACCGATCTTCACTAGTCCAGTTGCTGCTGGAGCAAATGGTCCACGCCCCATCTGCACAGTGAACATTATTTACCCTGACACATGTGACAACTTATCTAACGTTCTCAGGTGCAATTCACAAACTCAAGGTTGAGACAAAATCTATTTTCATTATTTTCTGCTGCTATTTTAACACACTAAAGCACAATGGTTTCTATATTTACCAACATCTTTACCATTAAAACTTGGGTATTATAAAACCCGTCCAGAGTCAATTTTCTCACCACAGATGACACAAAATCAGGCCCTTCATAGAACCTGAGACCAGATACACTGAACACAGGATAGAAAGTACAGCTGACAGAAACATTCCTAAAAACTTATTGTCCGACCAGCACCTATGAGGTGTCTGATGCATAAGACCACAACAGGCACCTGAATGTCAAGACGTGCAATGGCGGTGTCACCACTGAATGTAACGGTCTCCTGGCTCAGCATTCCAATAGCCAGCGAGACTGACAGTGACTCCTTGATGTTGCCTTCCCACAGGCAGCGCACTCTGCGTATCGTGTCCCACACCTGAAATAAAGTATAGTACCAGTAATTCTTACACTTCCTGGCCCAAAGCCACAACACCAATTCAGGGTACTGCCGACATTACAAGATTACAATACACTGAAACCTCCGCAGGCCTCAAACTTTTGAACGACACTCACAACACTCAGACATTCCAGAAGTAACGTACGAGATGTGTTGCAGTCACATTCATCACATCACACCCTACATTTGTCCGTGAAATGGCCAGATCAATTACACATCTGTCCGGTGGTACACACCCACAGAAGAAAGAGACGGTTCGCGATCTGCACCCACTGGCACAACCACAGTTTTCATCTTATCATACTGCCATGGGCCAGCAGTTCCCAACATTTTGAAGAGCCACAGTATGTTGACTGCCTTACACTGAAGATGAAGACACTACAGTCCTTCAAAATGCCAGGACATACTTGCCAAACAAAAGTGACGCTTCCTATCAACCTTTAACATTCAGCAGCACTACTGTGAGAAACTAAGATCTGGCATTCTCTTGTGTGTATCAAAATACAAAATGTATTCTCTGCTCAGAGACTACAGAAGACAATACAGTTGCCATCTGTTGATGACAAGACAAAATGGTACCACAATCTGAAAAATAACTCGAAACATATCAAAGATATGGTGCATTTGTTTGAATACAGTGACTGCAGCAGTGCTACTCAACAATGTGTTACTCAGGTACCAAATGTTCATAGCCATTACAATATCATATGAAACTGTAACCTACCTCCTGAATGCCTGGTTCATTCTGAATTACCAATACATTCTCAAGATATGCTTGACCTCCTTCCTGAAACTGGTCAATAAACTGAGTACCACACGCATTGAGGGTCACTGTGAATGTGTAGCGTATCTGTCCAGAACCCTCGCTCACATAGCGGCAGTTAGCATCCTTGTAGAAACCCTGCACAGTTAAACAGTCTACATAACACCCACACCTCATTACACAACTGCTCTCGACTAATGAAGCAATAAATGAACTAACAAAGTAACAAGTAAATTAACAAAGAAATAAAACCTAACTAAGTAAACAGTATATTACAGTCGTCCCTGTACCTAAGCATCATGCCATGAAAAACTAAGAGAGCAACGGTGATATGGCTCCACACATTCTTCAAAATTGGCATTGGAGGAGGGAGACAAATGTTAACTTTTCTCGCTCAACTCTCTTATGCTATGTTCTTTACTATAACACACAATTTCTTATATCCTGCTTGCAGCATTTTTTCCTGAAATACTGATCAGGACGACCTATGGTAGCTGTATTTTCTACATATGTATTTAGTCTATTCACTATTCACTTACCAATACTCTGAAAAGCCAATAACACAGCATCAAATGATAAAATAATCAGTGACTAATGAACTGAAAAGGATGTGGAAGGAGCCAGATGTGGCCCCATTTGAGGCACTGCCCTGGCATTTGCTTGAAGGGACTGAAGAAAACAGCAAAAATCTTTCAGTTGGGACAGCCAGTCCCTGGGTTTAGATTTCAACCTAGGACTTTCCCAGATAAAAAAGCAACCCTGTTTCTCACTGGACAGCACGATTAACATAGAAGGTCCCATCCCAATTACCATGTCAGGATAAGCACAACGGTCTCAGAAAAGTATTAAATTTTATGAAACAGCCTGGTAATTACTCAATTAGTACACCAACCACTGCACATATATAAAATTTATAAAATTTACACATTAAAACATTAAAAACGCTCCGACATGTTTCAGTCCTGGGACCATCATCAGGGGGCTATATATTCCTTGCTAAATTCACACTAGAAATAGTCACAGATTAATTTCGTTGTACAAATTGGGTGTTGTGGCAGCATGCCGTGTTGTGTAATGTTATGTTGTGAAGAGTGCCCTGCTACGGATGTGCATTCTGTGCTTCGTTGCGTGATACATGAGTATCACACAACGAAGCACTGTGGCTGGGTTGGGGTGGTATCCGTGTAGCAGGCTTCAGCCTGCTACACTGATACCACCCCAACCCAGCCACACCAAAACTCCAACACACATTGAAACAAGAACACACGACCAATGTGGTGATACAATAGAAAAGTCGAAGGCTCCTGATGATGGATGTATTAATGTCCGAAACATGTTGAGCATAGAAGAAGTTTAATAAAACATAATAACTAGTGACATCAAATTGTCTCTTATTTTTCAACTCCCACATATTGAGTTTGAAACCCCTCGTCTAGTCCACGTGCTGACTTGGCCATGTCCTGGTGCAGAAACCAAACAACCTCCCAGTAGAATTAGCACCGAAGGAACAAGACTTGTGGGAAGCGAAAGTGAGGACAGAAACAGAGGAAAGGGGCAACAAACAAGAAGGAATACAGGCTGTCAAGTGGCAGGAGGATTTGAAAACAACGCACGATCAGTCACAAACAGTTACGGCTGTTCAGTGTCTGCCCCATTCAATCAAAAACTTACTTTAGAATATATAACACCATTGAACACTCTGTTGAACTCCAAGTTGATTGTCATCTGGTCTTTAGCACACTGCACTTCGATACTGTGGATGTGTGGCGGATGGACTCCCTCAATGTCGTTGGCTTCCATCCCTGTTATAATTTGTTGCTCCCCTTCTGGTGTTGTGACTGGGAATTGTGGTTGTGGTGGTTGTGGCTGTGGTGGTTGTGGCTGTGGTGGTTGTGGCCGTGGTGGTTGTGGTGGCTGCGGTGGTCGTGGTGGTTGTGGGGTTGATGATGGTCTGTACGGTTCCTCAACAGGGGGCTGAAAGGTTGTCTGTGGTGGCTGACGCTCCGTTTCCAATTCAGGACTTAGTGGGAAGGGAGGATAAGGTTGCTGGGGTTCAGGGTAGCCAGTTGGTGGCTGTGATGGAGGGAATGGATATTGTGTACTGGGGGGTACCGGCGGACGGTAGCTTGGAATGGGGGGGCGATGGGTTGATGGGAGGGATGGCTGGGAAGGGTAATAAGTAACACTAGGTGGTTGTGGAGGGGTGCTTGGGGCAAGAGTAGGAGGCACCGTCGGTATTGTTTGGAATGGTCTTGGGTGCTCTTTGGTCGGCTGTTCAGGGACAGGTAAATATTGTCGGGCTGGCTGCGATGCTGAAGCTTCATGACGATTGGAGCTCCTCTGAACTGCAACATCATATTGCGGACAGACAGCATTTACTGACAGATCTACAGAATTAACTGACAGATCTACAGCATTAACTGACAGACACCACTAACTGACAGATATACAGCATTAACTGACAGATCTACAGCATTAACTGACAGACAGCATTAACTGAAAGATATACAGCATTAACTGACAGATCTACAGCATTAACTGACAGATCTACAGCATTAACTAACAGATCTACAGCATTAATTGACAGATCTACAGCATTAACTGACAGATCTACAGCATTAACTGACAGATCTACAGCATTAACTAACAGATCTACAGCATTAACTGACAGACAGCACTAACTGACAGATACACAGCAATAACTGACAGATCTACATCATTAACTGACAGATCTACAGCATTAATTGACAGATCTATAGCATTAACTGACTGACAGCATTAACTGACAGACAGCATTAACTGACAGATCTACAGCATTAATTGACAGATCTACAGCATTAACTGATAGATCTCACATCATATTGCAGACAGACTGCATTAACTGACAGATCTCACATCATACTGCAAACAGACAGCATTAACTGACAGATCTACAGCATTAACTGACAGACAGTGTTAACTGACAGATATCACATCATATTGCAGACAGACTGCATTAACTGACAGATCTCATATCATCACATTACCACACAGTTTGCACACATACATGTAATGAACACACGCACTGGAAATTTAAACAGGTCTGATGACATGGGTATGTTTGTTGACTAAGGTGATGCAACAACTTGATAGCATACAAATATTTATTTAGTGATGCTGATATGTAGAGGTAATTTATCAACTACCGTACAACTGGCAAAGGTGAATACTGCAAGGCTAAGAGAAATATTCCCACTACTGGCATTTGTGTTTGCTGACTTCAACACCTGTTCACAACTACTACACATTCTGATGACTACTAACATACTTATAAACAGACACATATGGCTATAATACATCAACTGAACATAATGAAGAACTCACTTTTCCTTGAAGGCTGTGTGTACCTCCCTTGAAGCCATTCCAATATTGACCTCACTGTAAGTTCTGTCTGTCGAATGTGTCTAGCTGTGAACACATAAGGCACTAAATTAAGTTTAAACACAAGTATAATTACAGTACAAGGTCAGCTGCGAACTTCCAGAGATCTATGTGATCAATGAATGCTGTGATCTATAGAGCAAAGTCACAATCTGAGCTGCACATAGCCAACAGCTGGCTTTACAGCCAGTCCTCGTTTCATGTTGCCCTCAACAGCGTTGCTGCACTTTAACACTATCAAATTTTAGTAGCCAAAAATTCCAAAAGCAAGGTCTGGGCTTCGACAAATACTGTTACCGTTGGCAGCAGGTGATATCTTAATGGACAGCCCATTTGGTACTTTCATTAATTTCATGGGGGGGGGGAATTATTTCTCGGTATATTTCATCTGAAAGATCTGGCTATTGTGAATACAATAAACAAACCAAATACACAGTGTTTAGTATCAAGGAATGTAATAATAGAATGGAGTAGTTCTTGGAAGACTTACTCTGTGTTGTTTCTTGTTGAACTAATAATAATAATATTTATTTACTGCAAGTGGGTTTTCACCCGGTGGCAGTCGTTTTTAACACATATACAAGAACTTGAAGCTGTACTACTAAATTTACATCGGGAGGGATACATGAGAAGC
>Ga0123354_10008197_pt1 | contig 15856 bp, 9 predicted proteins | sample TergutLab28metaG_2_FD_97872 | JGI IMG/M metagenome (GOLD analysis project Ga0123354, IMG submission 97872) | Labiotermes labralis P4 segment gut microbial communities from Petit-Saut dam, French Guiana - Lab288 P4 | ecosystem: Host-associated > Arthropoda: Insects > Digestive system > Gut ...
AAACTCTTGTATTTTAACTTCTTTTCCGCTTCCTTTTGCACAACATTTCTGTCTGCGGGTATTGCCACATCTATCAGTGTGCATGTTTTCTCTTTTTTGTTTTTAATTATTATATCCGGCCTATTTGCTGTAACTTCTCTGTGTGTACTGCTTGATTCCACAACACTGTGACATCTCCCTCTTCATACACTGGCTTGGGCATGTGTGTTTACCATTTGTTGTCATTATTATTATTATTATTATTATTATTATTACAGTATTGTTTCGGCACACAACCTTGCCAGTGATCGAATTTTATATATTATTATAACTCTCGATTGTTTCTCCCAAACCATTATTTCGCTCCATATGCCCGACATGAACTTGATCAATATTTGAAAGACAGCTTTATTGAATAAGCTGTGCTGATACCTAGAGGTGACTTGTCAGCAAAGGTACAGGCTGCAGTATCGACTCAAGCATAGGTACGTCTCGACTGCTTTTGAATGACGAAATGTCTCCCACTGCCACTTGGTGTACGGTTCCGTAACTATAGGGGAATTGCTACCTCGGTACAAAATAAATGTAACCTCAGAATCTGAGGTCTTCGGCTTTTGCAAATTTTATATTGATAGGTAGATTTATGTACGTTGCTTGGAGAAAAAGTGATGTGGCAGATGGAATGACAGAGAGTGGTGTTGTATGAGCGTGTGTGGTGTGATCGAAGTAAATAAGTAAGGTAAAAATTCGTTTTCAGATAAAGTATTAACGCCACGAAGAACCGGTCAAGAGAAGGGGCCTGTCCTTTTGTCCTGCACAAAAAAAAAAAATAAATGAATAAACAGGTTTTAGACAGAATGCTCTAAATTTATTACATAGAGAACTACATAAGTGACAATGAAGATGGATGTTTGTTAGTTTCTTAAGGACTCTGTTAATGTACGTTATCTTTAGCACTTTTGTTTCTTTCATTCGTACTAATCTTTAGTCACATCTCAGTTACATGTTGCTTGTTGTTGCTCTAAGAATAATGTGAAATTTATCTTGCACGACTTGTCTATAAATATTTTGTTTTATTTAGTTTCAAACATAAAAGAAAGTAAAAATAACAGTTAACTCTCAAAATTAAAGTAAGGTAAAGTGGAATGTGAAGGAAGTACATGGAGGTGGCAATTGTACTTACACTTCGGTTTGCATGTAGAATGTTTTTGTGTCTCTTTGTTTGTGTGAATGTATGGTTTACAGATTATCGGAATATAAATATATATTGTAGTTGTAGAAGAAAAATAAAGTTAAAGAACTATAAAAGTATTAATAAATTCGAATAAATTTTCCATCAAGGTAAGTGGCAGCACGTAAAATAAAACGTGTCTTATTGTCGGTTTAATTACCTTTTCCCCCGTGTCCCAGTTTGAGGAACGAAGCAGTCAGCATTCATCAATTTACGTTGTGTAAAAAAACAAAAAAATGGCATTGATAGTTTAGATGGAAATCGAACAGCCAAGGGGCACGAGCGATAGCAGAAAATTGCTTCTTACTTAAAAAAATTAAGACTTTTAAATTTCGTGTCGGTATATAATTTCATTGTTCAAATAATTATGGGTTAGTCCTATGTGTCAGAAGTGGGATCCAGCGGCTTTTCAGCGACCAAACGTCCAATTCAGTATACAGTCTGTCAATTATTTATATAATATGAAAGGGAAAAGCAAGTGATTACTTTATCAGATCTTTAAACCACGGTGGTTGCAATATTATCTACTTGCTTTAACATTTAAAAACTGTGCATTTTGCAAACGGAGTGCGTTTTTGTGTTTTGTTTGGTACTCAGAATAATCGGTGACAAAAGTGAACTTCTTGGTCTTCGTAAGTGAGACTGTTTTGTCACAAGTGATGAACATAAGGTCTTACAGGGTTAAGCATGAGTGAGTGGGAAGTAAGGAACAACGTCTGTCGTATTCTCCATAAAATTGTCAGTGCTATATTAGTTCTGGTTTCAGTAATTTTATCCGTAGAATAAAGTTAGGATGGGTCTAATTCACACAGTGAAAGTCATACTCGTAGCATGTTCGGTAGGCTACTGTTTGGTGCTGATATGAAGTTCAGCAGCTCAACGCTTAATCATGGTAGACATATTCCACTAACTTACTAATTCCATGGAGAAGAGTCCTTTTTGATAACCTGGTAGGGTCTCGGTCTAGAATTTCCCAGCATTCTATGCAACCAGAAAAATCATTGCCGTGTCAACAAGAGCTCGCCACTTGTCCCTGTCCTGAGCCAGATAAATCCAGTCTTCGCCTTCCCATCTTATTTCCTTCAGATCCGTTTCACTTTTATCCTTCCGTCTTTTATGCGTAGGTCTTTGTAGTAGTCTCTTTCCTTCAGGTTGGCCAACCAAAATAATGTTTGCAGTTCTAGTGTGTCCAGTGTGTCCAGTGTGTGCCGCGTTGTGCGTCCACTTCACCCTCCGCAACGTAACGCTTATTGATTGGTAGTAGTCTAGAAATTATGAAGCACCCTGTTACATAACATTTTTTTTCCTCCTGTTAATTCCAGTTTTACTCCTCTGGCATAGAAGTTTATGTCACCCGAAAATTATCTGTGCTTGTATTTTTTAAATTGTGTGTAGTGTTTCAGTGCATGTGTAGAATAAACGATAATACTCTGGACGTGGTAGATCACGACTCCCCTTAAAAATTGTCAGGTATGTCTTGAAATACATGAGATCGAATATTGTAAGAAATGTTTCGCAATTCATTTGCTTTCTTTTTACACATTTCCAGTAATAAAACGCTACACTACCTCTTCCGTCAGTCAGATCTGCACTTAAATTCCACATTCAGTTCATGGCGTGCCTTGTTGTATGTCTGTAAAGTGACACTTCTTGATGCTTTATATGTAGTTTATCGAAGTTTAAATCCGCAGTAAAAGTGTCCGTACTGGTGTTAAGACTTGTAGTGTGTGAGAACTTCTGGCTGTCTTTGAACTCTGGTCATTTCCATGTCTGGACGGACGGTAGTCGCGTTTCCAAGTTCAGAGTGGGTCCTTTTTTTCGGTATCATCTGGAGGGGATATCCATTGGAGACAAGAGTAAAGGTTTGTGTAGAGGAAGCGAAAGAGTAGTGTTCATGTCTCATGTTCAGAATGCAGGACAGAATTACCATACAAACAGATTTGTACATTGCGAAATATATCTCGGGGAAACTGGTTAGCTCAGTGAGTACAGTGAATATGTGGGCTGACATATTGACGATCTGGGAGTCTTTTTCTGCCAGGGGGATTTTTTTCCTGTCTTTCACATAGTGTCCAAAGCGACTGTGAAGCTCCTACTGCCCATACGGGAGTTAGAGATGGTCCTTTCCTTGGAATAAAACGGTTCGAACGTGACATGGACCATCTATTTGCATGCAGCGCCAAAGTTAGGAACGTGTTTATGTACACCCTCGTTCCCTGAAACCTCTTCATCTCCCGGTGTTTCAAACAAGAGAGAAATTCCTGACGTTTATCTTATAGTATTTGTCACTTTATAGTTTAGATTGTGGTGTTATGAGTTCCGGCACCGTGTAGATTGGTATATTGGTATCAACATTTTCGATGCCACGAAGATGGAGACAGCAGTTCCTCTTGAGTCGTTTGTACCGCCCCAAAAGTACACGATTCTATAATCCATAACAACACGACATTGAACCCCTGACATTAGAGGTTATACTTGATTTCTCATATTTGCGTTATACAGTACTTCGCATTTGGTGAATGTCGTCTGGAGTACGTGGGCCTGCGTTCATGTAATTCGTAACAGTCTGTTAGTTTGGGATATCGCAGACACAGTGCGTGCATTAGTTTACACTTCTTGTGTTTAACCATTTTGTGTGAAAATTACTGTCTTCTGCGATATGAGGCCAGGTAGTGAACTTACAGATATTTCGGGAGAAACTTTCTGCATCCATATTAAGAGTAGAAAGTAGAGCTACGACATTACTGAATTTCTACCCCCACTTCACTGCATTACATCTCATGAGACTGTAATTATTTACCGCAACTACAACTTCCGATCTCTCATTATTCTCGTGTTTAAGCACCAACACTTACAGACGGCAGCACGAGTGGACATAAACACGCTCGAGATCGTAATTCGGCATCAGGTGGCGGTGGGTGCTCAGCGTCATCCTCGGCCATTTTACTGCCGAGTAAAGAGCCTTTGGCACGTGAGTAAGAAGTTGGTTGAGCTTCGGAGCCCTTCTGAACATAGTTATGGCTAAAAGGCAAAGTTTGCCTGCCTCTGCTTGGAATCTAACTGTTGCTTGTGTGAGATTTTAGGTTCTCGGCAGCAGAGTTACGGGATGTTTAGCCGGCAGTTTTGTAGCCACTTACTATCATTTCGTAGGAGCGTGTCCGAAATTATATGGAACCATATGGCACGAAAAAATATTATGGCATTCCAATCGTCCATTGATAGAAATGTTTAGCTTTTTCTAGTGATGTACCTGTTGTAGCTTACAGCGCTTTTTACACCCCTGACGCAGATTATAGAATGCGATATTCTATACGGTTCAATTCACATTGTCTCTTGAAGTGGTACTTGAATGGGAAGATGTAAGAAAAAGTAGCTGTTGGCAAATTGTAGGTGGCTACGTATGGATCTTGCCTCTATAGCCCCTGGCGACAGCTGATGCTCCAGAGAGTTGAAAGACTAGAGCGTCAGTGAGGGGTTGCGGGTTGTGGGTGGGGTGTGATCTGTGGGGTCAGGGTCAGGGAAATAAGGCTGAAGGGTAGGTTGGGATCCGTAGTAGACTGACACGGAGGGCGTTGTGAGGGAGGGTTAGAATGAATCCCATCTCCACCCACATTTGCCACGGAGAAGACACACAGAGGTACAAGGAAAAGGGGTGGAGAGTCAAGAAGCGACAAGACGAAGCAAGAGCTTCAAGTCAACTGTCTTTCTGTCTCTGTCTCTCTCTCTCTCTCTGGTAGAGTAGCTTGACTCTTGCTGCAAAGTGAAGTTCCTGAAGTGGAAAGCAATACAAGATCTGAGTATGCCGGAGTTCTGGAGACGGTATTTCAAACGTTATATGGGTTAGGCCCTGTGCGAACTTTTTACATCACAAAGAACTTATTATTGGACATGGGCCGGGCGAAAGCTTTTGTCCACTTTGGCAGACTCGAGAGCATCAAAGTACGAAACTAGGTTCACAAGTGTGCTACCTATACATCCGTTCATCTCAGTTTGGGCACATAAACGAAATGAAGTTGTGGGAAGTGAAGACACGTTACGGGAAGTACAAGACGGATTTCTTGTGGGACTAAACTCTATCGAAAGCACACGAAGGGCGACATAGTACACGTAGAATGTTACTCGGCTCTTGCGACTGTCGGTGTCGCCTTGTGTTCGGAAGGGAACACAACGGACACACAATCAGCCTCCGTCCTCAGGTGAAAAGTGGGAAGACGCCACTAACTTTTAGTTATATTTCGGAAAAAGTATTCTTCGACTTATTTTTGTTTACGTGTCCTTTTGATTGCAGTGACATTAGGCATATTGACAATGATGATGATGATGATTATAGGCTATATGTAACATTATTCGTCGGAGTGAATCGCATCCTGCTTCCGTCTGACATTCGCGCTGAGACCGAAGAAACAGTTGAAAATTGAGCATAAAATACATCAGAGAAGAGTGTGTTTTCTTAGGTAAGAGCTGAAGCTGAAGAAATTTGCACATGGAGCATATTTTACAACATACAAAGCCAGATGGAAGAACTTAGATCAGCAGTAACCAATAATAATGCTTCGTTACCGGTTTTTCCGATTTCCATACTTAACGGTTTTCATGGTTTGTTTAGTTTCTGTTGTGTTTTTGTGGAGTACCGCATGAATATTTAGTAGTAGTAGTAGTATTAGTAGTAGTGGTGGTGGTGGTGGTGGTAGTAGATGTTAATTATAAATATTTAATTTATAATTTATGTATATTCAGCTTGAAGAGAATAGCAGAAGATTAAAGCATTGTACCAAAAGTCAAATTAGCTACACTTCAATATCATACCAACTGTAAAATTAAAATTTTGTCTTCAAAGAAGACAAGAAGTAACGAAACATTTCTGTAGTCTGATTGAGGATAAATTCACGCAATATCTTGATAAACTCAATTTTGGAGACCTCGTTGGAGGAACAGTAAAATCTAAGAGTGCAAACGTACGTAAATGGTGATTTTGTATGGTCCTGTCTAGTTGGGTTGTTCTACATAAAAAAAATACAAAGCCTTTGTACAGATGTCATTGTAGTCGCAAATAGCTGAGGCCTGTCGCTGCAGTAAACGCCTATGTATTCAACCACCTGTCAGTCTGATATCGGAACCCGAAATATACTGCAAAGCTAACAACGGAGTCTAGAATTTCATTCAAACGGCACTCTCTGTTACCATACTTATTATCTGTTTCTTTAAAATCAGAGACAGTATATTATTTTCTTATCAGTTTTTTTCAGATCACGTTTGACGGTCTGAATAACCAATGATTCACCTGTCAGTACTTCAAACTTGTGTTCCTACTTTACAAAACAGAGTGGGCCTTAACTGCGTTTATCAGCCGATTAATTCTGATTCTGAACTATCCGCTGTTGATGATTAAAAATATACGATATTGTCGGACATTTAGTAAAATCCAAAAATCCAGGCCATAGCTTTGAACATTTAGCAAAATCTAAAAACATTCTGGGTAGAAAATGCATTTTAATTTTGAAACAGGTGCTACGTATAACTGCCACTGTATTCTAAAGGGCCGAGTTTCCGGTAGCAAAATTGTTATTCACATGGTAAGACAGACAGACACTAAAAAAAAACCCCCCTTTAAAAACTATGTAAGAGTTTTTCCTAAGATATTTTTAATCGCGTGCGCACCCCTCGTGAAGAAGCGTAAAATATAATATTTCTGTTCTCCCGTCTGTCGTTATGTACCCAACCTATGAATGAATTCCCCTTTAAATTGTATGTTGGAAACTTTTACGAACCATCCACCAATTTTCATTTTTGATATGTCGGGCACCTATAATGCCTGCTGCACTTGGAGACCTACCTACGTTTCACAGCGCATGAGCATTCGCATCCCTGCTCTGCGCGCGCACACACAGCGTTGCCATCCCTACTTTGTACATGTACATTTTCTGTAACGCTTTTTCAAACCGCGAGTTTGGACTATGTGCCACTTATATTCCGTTTGTAAGAAACGGAAAAATGGTTGAATAAAGAGATGCCAACTTGATGTCACTTGCTTTTTTTATTTCATTATTTAATGCTCAACATATTTCGGGTGTTAATACATCCATCTTCAGGAGCTTGCGACTTATTTGTTGAGTTATTTCATGGGTTGTATTGCTCTGGTTCGATGTGTGTTGGTGTTACGTTGTGGTTTGGATGGGATGGTGTGGTGCCTGCATCCGGATACCACACCACCCAAGCCAACCACAACGTTACACCAACACACATCATACCAGAGCAATACAATCCATCAAATAACTCAACAAATAAGTCGCAAGCTCCTGAGGATGGGTGTTTTAACACGCGAAACGTGTTGAGCATTAAATAATGAAATAATAAAGCAAGTGACATCAAGTTGGTCTTTCTCTATTCAACTATCAAGATGATGCACGGTCCAATAAACATAGGAAGTATGGTGTTCCAGAAAGTCTGCTGTTTCTCCCTCATGTCAACAGCACGACGATGAAGTTTTAAAGGAGCTTCTAATCGATTATAGCACTGTTGCTAGGCTCTGTAAAGCGGAAACTCTGTTTAAATGTTATGTTATTCGTACGTTTTCGAATTTGCTTAAACTCTTGAAATGGCAGTGTTATTCACTTATGTGTGCCACTTTGGTTATTTAAATGACAAAATATTCCGTCTGTATTTTTAATTTTTCGTTTTCTTTTGACACTCAGAGCCAAAGTTTTTTGATTCCGATGAAGAACAGTTTGTTTTCTGTAAGTTAAGAACCAAAACTTACAATATTTTATAGATTTGCTTGGCCCTATAAATGGTTAAACATAAAGTCAAATTCTTTAATATAATAGAGTCAGCGTTCTCCCATAATATTTGATTTATAGAAATTACACAAATATTCGATTCCAAAAAGTGTAGAGGGGTAGGTTTAGGGATGTCATTTAGGCGTTCCGTTGACGTTGGATTGGTATAATCTGTCAAAAAACGCGGGACGTAAATGTGCGGCTTTATTGGATGCCCTAGAGAGAAAGGCTATGCAAGACGACAGTCGGAGAGAAGGCACATTTCCGCGAGCGTCATATCTCATCTGATAAAATGACTGACGACTCGATGCTTTGACAAAGAATGAGATTTCGTCCCGCCCCACGAAAAATCGTGGCGGTTAAATTCTGGAACCAAAGTTGTAGTAAAACGGAACACAGAGACAAACATAATCCTTTTAAATTAATGGAAATGTGCTGTGAGTTATTGGTATGCTCTTTTGTGGTCCGGAATTGAATTGTAACGCCTTGTCACTTTAACATTGTCTTTAGAAGTACATTTTACATAGGTCTATATTCACAGTATTGCATTTAGTTATATTTGTAGAACTGTGTCATGAAGTGGCAAGATAGGGTTTTAACGCTAGATCTATGAATGTCCGATTGAAAACGATATATATATATATATATATATATATATAATTCGTTGCGAACGTGGAAAGAATAAGACACCTTAGGAATACCGTTCCTGATATTAGAGTAGGCTAGTTCTTATGTTTCAAAATTCATTTTTGTGAATGTCCTTCCAGTATTTTGATTAGGCTGTGTAAAATATGTTACTGTGCAGAAAGGAGCAAGGTCTGTGGGGCAGTGGACATATTATGGCTCCATCTGTCGAGTTCTGTATTTATTAGTTGCATCACAAGATATCACAAATAATCACAGTGACCACGGAGTGAAGGAGTGCATTTCTCAGCTATCGCGGAAGCACTGGAATCGTGCGTTCAAATACCACTCGGGGCGTGGATGAATGGATGGATGGATGGATGGATGGACAGCGGGCGGATGGATGGATTGATTGATGGATGGTTGGATGGGTTGGTGGATTGATGGATGGATGAAAGGATGGTTGGATGGATGGATGGATAGTTGGATGGATGGATGGTTGGGTGGAGGGATGGATGGGTGGTTGGATGGATGGATGTGTTTCTTGCGTCATTATTTTCCTGTGTAGGTGAGAAACCCGGAACAGTGCATACAGGAAAGGACGGATAAAAATTGGTTGCTGGAGGAGACTATATTCTCTGTAGTTACCGCATTTTCCATGTTTCGGAAAGCAGATGAATTAATACGTAGTATTTTTACGGTGCAGTTCACGGTTTTTGGACGGTAGGCTAGGAGCGAGTCACTTGTACAGCGACAGCGCCATCTTTGATCTAGTATCTTTTCTCCGCCTCCATTGGTGCAGTTGATTATATCACACTTAAGTTCCAAGCGAATAAACACCCACCCCTCGCCACTTCACTACACCCAATAGGCACGTCAGCCAGCTCCGATAAGTCCTCCACCAGTCAAAAACGAAGTAACTTACCGTAGAATGACGACTGACAGCGGCAAACTAAAGCACTCCGAGATAGACTTGTCTCAGTAGCAATTTATACAACACAAATTCCCCACGTAGTCTTCCCTGAAAGCGAACTTTGGCCTGCATGGTGAGGGGCCGGCGACTGCGTCCGGACGTCTATATACATCCATCGATGGACAGATAAGACGTAACTCGAAAATTACTTAAACAATATTCGGTAGAAAATCTTGACACGTTTTGAATATTACTGTAGGACGGATAATGTGGAATGTGCATTTGAAATGTCAAGAAGGCCAGCTTTAGAGATAACGATGAAGCGTGCGGGCTGATGGATATGCCTGAGCCGAAGTACAAACTGTATGAAGCACCTTTAGTGTAACAAACGTTTTTCCCTGTCACTCCCTACAAGTGTTAATATTTGTCCATTTACTGTGGTCGTACAGCCAAATTTTAGCCAGACAACAGAACTATTAAGAGTGGTCAAGTTAAGGAGGCCTGCATCGTAAGTTGCAATTGTCAGTGCAGTTGTTGGTAATTTTGGTAGGTAATAAAAGATATTAATGATAGGTCACTCTCAGAATAATCACAATTTTTATCCGATTTCTGCACATACCGCATGCTATAGAGATGTGTACGTAAAGCAACATGAATTTATTTTACAACTTAATAATAGAGGAGGAGAGACAGATGTTATGAAGTGGGCGGGCACTGTGGAGTACCATATTTGTGCTCCCGTTCGGTGGCGCTGCGCGGTGGAGGGTGCTGAAAGAGTTGCATGCGAACTCATAAACCGATTACTCGTGTAAAGAAGGATTACTGTATTTGGTATTCATGACAGTAATTTACGAAAGTATTCAGGAAAAACAAAATGGGTAACCTGTTCTAACCCACTTTCTCTTAACTCGATATCGCCTGAATGTAGACATACTCATTTATAGCTTGTAGCTCAGCGAAAATATAGCAAGAAGATCCATGAAGACTGTAATCTCTATGCCGAAAACTACTGGAATGATGATGATAGCAATTCTTCTGGGTATTTCTCCGGCGTCTGGTTGTTGTTAAAAGCCGACGTTTCGGAACAGGTGATGAAGATGGAACAGATACAGGGTTCCGAAACGTCGGCTTTTAACAACAACCAGACGCCGGAGAAATACCCAGAAGAATTGCTATCATCACTACAACACGGCGAAAGCTTGAAACATAGAGTAGCGGAATGATATACGGCTGTACAAGAAGATAATATTAAAGTGGATTTTAGGGAAACTGGATATAAGCGTGAAGTGGATTAATCTGGTTTGGGATGAGAGCTGGCGGAGGGTTCTTGCAAAAATGACAATGACGAACTTAGTGACTATGAGCTGTTAAGTAGAGACTGATAGGTTAGTTATTGTTGCACACAAACAAAACATCATTGAGCTATTATTCGTGCCTAACATTTTGCCTCTTTTTCTTTCAGGTAAGTCCACTACGAACACGTCTGTCAGTAGACATGGGGAGTGTCTCAGGTTCAGGGCGTTTAGGCATAGCAACGCCTGAGGTAGGAAACTGATCAATCTTGTCAAAGAGTAAATGTGGACTCAGCGCCTGTCAGTGCTGTTGAATTGTATTAGAAAATTAAGAGATTTCCGATGCCAGCCGTCCACTTGTTGCATATGTTCCAGCTGCCTTAAAATAAAATGCGGCGCTGACGAATATTGCTTTCCAGCATGCGACTCCGTAAAGTCTTTCAGCAATTACCCGACGTTTCGGGGTAGCATTGTACATCCGCCTCAAGACGGCAGTCTTCATAGTTCCGACAGGAAGCACGTAAAATATCACTTTTTTTTTTCATTTCTCGTAAGTCTTCATGCACACGATAGAAACAAATGAAATACATTACGATCATGATTATAACTTTTTTGTTACGATCTCCATTTGCCTTCTATTTTTCCTACGTTCCTCTTATTTGCCATTATTTTATGTGCTTCCGTGTTTGAATAGGAACATGCTGGATTATATTGGGCATCCTATTGCCAATTTTTGAAAATATATTTCATTTTTGAGGCGGAAAATGTACGTACAGATTTGCTGTACACATTTCAGCCGATATTTAATGCAAATCATATATTAACCTGTTTTCACCAGAACCTTTCTGTCCGAGAGCACAATGTGAAAACAAAGGTGCATTTAACTGATGTACAGGGTTACCAAGAAACTCAACGTATGTGTGGAGCAGTGTGTTGTAAGGATTTGAATGCACAGTAGACTATTGAAATAGCAACAAAGCTGAGTTTTAGGGATAAGAGGTCAGGGTGTGCTGTGTGCCGAGGTGTGTCATCTACAGTAGTGACTGTCTGAACCCCTCCTTGCGCCCCCCAAAAAATGTTTAATCGTGTTTAGAAATCTATTCCGATATAAATGTTATTTTTTAATTATCCTGTACAATTCTGTTTCTTGGCTTTGAAGTGCCCGACTTCGCCTCGTACTCAGTGAAGTTAGCTGCTAACAAAAGCTTGAATTCGAGTGCCTTAAGCACAAAAAATTAAATAATTATTTTCTTTTGTAGTTGGCTTTTGTATATAAAACGCTAATATCGGGGCTGATGAGTTCGACGTATTCCAAAAAATAGCAGGCGACACAAAGTGGTTATACAAATTGTATAAATGCGCCGCATGGTTTAAGAAAAAATGGGTGTTTGAGATCACACTGCAGGCACAGGCCAGCCTTATTTAATGTATAAAAAGCGTGCCGACAGTCGTAGTGTGTAGACCGCTGAGTCACATCACGGAGGCGTGACGAAATTGTGCTACAGGTTCGTTTTGAGGAAAAAGGAAGACGACAGAATGTTGCAACAAGATAGATAACTTTTTTGGGAGGCGGTAAATATGTGAGGTATTTTTCATTGATTAAGTCTACGCAGCCTGAAACTCATACATATAATATATAAAAATAAGGTTCCTACTTCGTAGAAAACACAGGGTGCCACCATTATAAAGATCAGATGTTTACTGCTGTACAGTAGTTATTATTGTTTACTGCGAGACAAGTACCAAACACGTGCACGAAGTGCCGATTTTTTTTGGTCGCTCAAGCTGGCGGAACGTACAGTCGGAACAGACGTTTAAAGCACTGGCACTCCACCCGCGGTCCGCGGGCCGCATGTTTCCGGCAGTTTGTTTTATGCGGCCCGCGGCCTCATTTGTAAATTACGCATACACTACAAAAATTACACAATAATTTAAGCGGTTAGATATACAACTTATTGTTAATTGCCCGACTGCGGGTCGGGAACTAGTTCGGAATGACCGGCCTGGCTTTTTCCCATAAAAAGGTTTGAGGGGCATGGTTTACAGGGACGAGGTTTACAGGGACGAGGTTTACACGTGCATGTAACCGTAGTAGCGTGCAGTGAGACTGTGTATGCGCGCCCAATCAGGCGGAAGAGTTTGGCGTTCAAGTCTGATCGACCCACAAAGCATTTGGTCACTCCACGGATGCGCTGTTGAAGCGCCTGCAGGCCGCAGCTCGTATCTCAGTCACTCTAGCAGCTCTTCTACGTACTGGAAGACCGGGCAACGGAGCTGCAGCAATGACAAAGACAGAGACTTTTCACCCCAGGGTCCACAACGAGGCTAGAGCTGCGATAGTGTGAAGCCGACAGCTTACCTCCATCTATTGCCAATGTTAAGAACGCGTGGGGCCATACCTCCATTACCCCAACTTCCTTCATGTTGTGCTTATTTATGCACAGGGACAACTTGTCCTTTTCTTTAGCTTCATTGCTGAAACTGAAGTTCCACCATCATTTTATTGTGTCTTTACAAATCCAGATTGTTGCTTTTGTTCTACCCCTCCTCTTGCCCCTCTATCTAATTATGTCAGAGATGTTTGCTTTGTCATTTAACAATCATTCTTCAAATGCAGGTGCTGAATGGCAGAATTGTTTAGAATAATTAATTAATTTTCGCGTATTCTATCTCTGCTAGATTTTTGGACCTAAGAGACAGGAGATGATGATTCGTGATGTGTACTATTTACTGTTTATGCAAGACAGGGGTCTCACACTCAAATCGAATGCTGGCCAAACGAATAACTTTAAAAATTAAGGATGGCCGCCAGCCAGTTACAGTAATAAATATTTTGTTTAAAATTCAACATGCCGTTGAGGATATTTCATACTTCTAATAACGCCACTGAAGTATAAATGTTCAGTTTTAAACCTTACTTTATACTGACTTATGTTTCACGTCACACTCCAGAGACAGCAAACCTCATTGATCCTTTATGGCACGTGACGAAAAGTTCCTAATTTTTAAAATTTAGATGAAAAGTATTCGACGCTGTTATTTGCCACATTCTATAGTTACAATAACACCAGATGATGATGGCATAAAACGAACTGGCTGGTCATCTGCTTGAGTGTTACTGTCTCAAGAAGATATCTGGTCCATGAAGTAACACACACACACACACACACACACACACATATATATATATATAATTTTTATAAACAGTATTTTTTTAAACAAATATAAAAACCTTTGAATCCTGAACGGTGTGAAACTACTTTTCTGCTCAATGATCCCGTCCACCATCTGAATGCACTTTGAATTGTTGCAACGTTCACAGCCCTAGCCTGCCTGCCTTTCCCTTAAGAGTACTTATGACTTAAAGATGGGAATGGAGCAATGGTGGAATGACATAGACAGGAGAAAACCAAAGTACTCGTACAGAAACTCCTCCCAGTGCCACTATGTCCACCAAAAATCTCACGTGAACTCCCCCAGAATGAATCCGGAACGTTCACGATGAACAGCCAGCGACTAAAGGCCGAAACTTGCAGTTAACCTATGGGATATGCAAAAATTCAACTCCTATGTCACAGTAAATACTCAGAATTCTCAATCAGAAAGGCCAGTCCTTTAATGCTGTATGTATAGGTGTACATAATTGCTGTTTGTTGTGCGATGCAGAGAGACTCCTTTGCAAACAGCAGGATGTTTTATCGTTTAAGCTGTTTGTACAGTACGTGCAGCAAGCACTGAGCATTAAGGGTTTAACAGTAGTCCTGTAAGAGTGTCTCGATGTCGAGATGTCGACTGTATCCTCTCCTAGACCCAGTGCCCCGTAATACTTTATCGCTTTGTTTGGTAGACTCCAGTTGAAATGTGATGGCACACGGTGACGCACGGGAGAGGAAGTGAAGGGGAAACTGGCGAATAGAGTGGGTAGACAGTACCCTTCACACTACCTCGGAACATGGTGTATCCAGCATTACTTACTTACTTACTTACTCCATGTTACAGAGTCCTTCTTGAGAAGCTAACCGGTTTGCAGCTAGTTAAGAAATTCCCCGCATTTCACGGAACCCGAAGGTTCATTACCGCACTCACAAACGTCCGCCACCTGTCTGTATCCAACATTACTACCAACATTAAAAGTTGATGCGCACACCTTGGCTGCCAGTAGTCGACTGAACTGACGCCCCCGCCGATTTAAATGGACTCGTCCGTTTCGCCGAAAGACGAAATCTTGTTTCTACGCGTGTAGCATCACATTTCAACTGGCCTGTACGCATCAGATTCCCTCTCAAACATCAGCCGCTGTATTCATGCTAGGTAATCTGAAGCTGACCTACTAGACAACCTGAGGTGTCCAGCTCGCTTCGTTAGATCCCACAAGATATCACGGTATCCTGAAAGAACTCTACATTGATAACATCTTTCAGATTTTCGTTCACACAGTAGATGTAGGATTTTAAAAAAGTGTCATAATCCTTTTGCGTAGTTTAAGGTTCTTACGGGGGTGCCTGTTTAGTTTTAAAATTTGTTGGGAAGTACACCGCACTGCGCTATCAAATTGTGTGGTGGTGTGTTTGTCTACGAGAATGTAGCAAGCTGTTTGATGTCTCATCTCAGGTGATGATGTCACAGAAAACAATTTTACTCTTCACCTTCACCGTAATTGTAAATTACTTTAATTTTTGTTACATATGAAACAAAACAAAAGGTACTCATTTTGAACGATTTTCGGCTAAATGACAAATTTACTGGCATTCCGTGGTAATCAGTAATTAGAAAACTTTAATTTAACAGATTATTTGCAGTAAATTCTGTGAATAAATTACCGTTTGTTAATAATATGCACTATATATGTATATATTTACATGTTAGTACCAAATGGTAATTGTGTGTGTGTGGTGTGTGTGTGTATGTGTGTGTGTGTGTGGTGTGTGTGTGTGTGGTGTGTGTGTGTGTGTGGTATGTGTGTGAGTGTGTGTGGTGTGTGTGTGTATGTGTGTGTGTGTGGTGTGTGTGTGTGGTTTGTGTGTGTGTGTGGTTTATGGTG
>Ga0123354_10008198_pt1 | contig 15856 bp, 7 predicted proteins | sample TergutLab28metaG_2_FD_97872 | JGI IMG/M metagenome (GOLD analysis project Ga0123354, IMG submission 97872) | Labiotermes labralis P4 segment gut microbial communities from Petit-Saut dam, French Guiana - Lab288 P4 | ecosystem: Host-associated > Arthropoda: Insects > Digestive system > Gut ...
CCACCGGGATTCGATCCTGGACTGTCCAGCCCGTAGCCAGTCATTATACCGACTGAGCTATCTGGCCCACAACAACAACAACAACAACAACAACAACAACAACAACAACAACAACAATAATAATAATAATAATAACAAATACGCATAATTTATTGTGTGTTTACGTATCTAGTATTATGTATGCATATATGCATATACAAGTGTATGCATGTACGCATATAGGCGTGTATTTATGTATGGATGTAAGTATACGCATTATGTATGCAGGCGTTGCGTGTGTGTGTGTGTGTGTGTGTGTGTGTGTGTGTGTGTGTAGGGCCTATCTTCCTACCATATTTATATATAGTTCATTTTATGGCGCTGTGAAACCTGCTGTTGAAGAAAGTTTCCGCCTTGACACTACACTTTTATTCTGTGGAAATTATATACAAAAATGACGAATAGTTTTCAAATATCTACTACCGAGCATCAAGTGGCGTTACGTGTAGTGCCGTTCGGTCTGAAACATTAACATGTCCGCCATGCTGTTATTACTGAAATCTGACGTTTATATGGTCTACTTTATTATTTTTAAGAAGAGAACCAGTTTAAGACATAATCCGAGATTTAAAAGGAGAAATACGGAAATATACACAATTTGAAAAAAATAGAATAATACTAAAGGAATACTTAAGCATATTGGTAGAGTCTGAGAGCAGGACAAATTGCGAGGAATATAATCTAATGTAGATCTGCAGGAAAAGGGAAAGGAAAAGACAAACAACTACACGACGAAACCAATTTGCAGAACAACGGAATGTCAATGGAACAGAGGGCGTAAACTTGATGACGACAGTGATGATGGTGATGATGATGAAGTTAATGTATAGCTATCCTTAATTGGGGGCTGATTTTCAGTGCGTTGGGTCAGCTTAAGATCTTAAACACCTACAGTATTGTTGTATGTATATTACTAGCTGATACAGCTAAGTCCGTGTAATGACTAGGCTATGAAGGGGCACGATGACCAGGTATCGATGTTCGAGTACCGGCAGAACCAACATATTTTTCCCTCTTCAAAGAATTCAGACCGCCTCTGGTCCTTCCAGCGTCACATTCGAAGAGTTAATAAGGCCCATTCAGCCCGCATAAAGCGGCTGAGGCTTGAAGCTGTCTACTGAACATCTTCTCTAGAGGTTAAGAATGCGTAGAGTTTTTTGTGTGATTGTATAACGCGGTGATTTGTTAAGCAAAAGGGAATCTTTATTTGCTAGTCTCACCATACAGTACATATGATTCCGAGAAAATAATTCTTAAGTTATTTCCGGAAAGTATTTTTCTGATTATGCCATTTTACGCGAAATTAAATGAAAGAATTTAAAAACTTTTTCTGTTGTTTGCAATTAATGCTGGAGTAGTTAATATGTTCACAGAATTCTTTTGGTGTTGCAATATTTTGTCATCTGAGAAGCTATCTGTGTGATATCAGTCATGCATGTGCATTAAAGAACGTGGTGGTGGCATCAACATACGGAAGGTTATGAGAACTTTCATTCCCTTCTGAATCCTAACCCACTTTACACAGTTGCATAAAATTGCTTCCAACCAGGTGACAGTTACTGAATTACATATTGATTTCAAATATATGTCAGAGGTTGTTGCTGATAGCTGTCCTGGAAAGACGTTTTCCGCAGTTGTCAATACACATGTTGCACTTCGCCTCAATATAAGGTACAAATATTTCAATAAACAAAGGCTCATATCCAGTTCGGATATTAAGCTACGTTTGGACCTATACAGCCTGTCACTTTGTGTTACGATACCTGATTTACGAGACATATTGTTAAGCGTGTATGAAAGAGCTTCAAGCTATTGTTTTTTTCCTAGCTTTCTTTGACAGAAATAAATATTAATTAAAGCATCTAATTTACGAGTATTATGCAAACAATAATTTCGATTGACCCGGTAAAAGCAGAGTTGGTACTGCCCAAGACGTGAAGACATATAGGGAGACTGGAGGTACAGACCCACTCATTCTTAACTTGGGCGCTGCGTGAAGATGAGCTTTCAGCATCACACTCCGGCCGCTTCATCCCTGACAAAACAACCTTACCCATTTTATAGGAGGCAGGCAGAATTTGGAGACGGTTTGAAATATTTGGAGAAGAGATAAGCTTTATCTCTGACGGGAATCATATCCTCCGTCGCGTGGCCTAGTTTCTATGAGTAAGATATCGGGGCTCGTATTAACTGTAGTGATACAATACGAGTTTAAACTAATTATAGAATTTTCACATATTTCACAGTCCAAATAACCATACAATTTTTGAGAAGCTGACAGTCGTTTTGCTGTTTATACACACGTTTTACCACTCCGTCAATGGAAACGTGGCTTTTATTACTGTTTCTAAAGAAGCCACGATTGGTCCATTTTAAGAGAAAATTACTTGAGTTCAATTTTAACTTTAATTTTGCATCTATTTTATTTTCATGCGTCCATCTACATGTTGGTCTGCCACATTGTTATATTGCGTGAGGTTTTAGGTAAAAAAAATTGGTAAATTTTTCCATCTTTTTTTAATCTACATTTTGGCCATTATCATTTTTTATGTGTAAATGTGTACTTTACTCCTGTCACCGGGTGGCTACACAACTGCAGCTGACAAATATATCATATCATATCATATATCATATCATACCATACCATTACCCTTCTTATATTTGGTATATAGTTAATAATGTGATATTCATTTGAACATTTGTCTTAAAAATTTGCAATCCCAGCAACTTTAGTAGGTTTATTAATTTGCGTCAGATGCCATAATCAAAGATCACAACGCATTCTGTGCTAACGAACTCCATTTCAATGTCGGTCTCATTATTAATCATCTCGTTATACTCATGTTGGAAGAGAAAGCCTGTAAGAACGGGAAGCAGGTAGCTATTGTCACTGATATACGTTTCGTGTGACAGTTTTTGCATCGCAGTGGTTTATTTAACGCCCCCCCCCCCATTGTGATTTCCATTCAGCACGCCCGGAAACACTGCGGCACCTGCGGTCGGTGGCGCCTACGGCAGTTTCAGTGCAAACGCAACAAACTGCAATATTTCGGGACATGGGAGTAGTTCCTTAGGAATAGAAGGTAAGCCTCTCATATTTAGGAACTAACAAATCTCGAAGGCTTCTGTGGTTACATTATATGTGTTTCACACGTGTAAGTAGAAGTTTTTATCTTTGGAAAGTTATACGGAACTAAGCGTAACTCGGAAAAGTCCATCTGCTACTTAGCCGACACGAACCTGATGACCCCTTCACTTGATCTTCGAGCGATTTGTAACTTGGTTTTACAATGTAAGTGAGAACAGTGGGATTTATCAAGGGTGTGATTTGAATATATTAACGTAGAGACTGGCGAGACTGCAATATGTTGACGAGGAGCCAGCTGTTTCTTCTTTCTCTACCCCATATTTCACAGGATTTACTTTACTGAGTTAGGAAAAAATCTGCCTCAGCAGTACTGAAACTTATAAATCAAGACCTGTTCTAAAAACAGTGCAACGTTTCTAACAAAAGGCTAGGCGTATTTCATCCATGACATTTGTTGTCAATGAAACCCGTCAAATAATGTGATAAACTGCATTAACCAAGTTCAGGTTATAATAGAATATCGCATTTCGTTCAGCGAAATTATCACGCAAAATCGAAGTATTGTTGAGACGAATTTTTCATTGATTCTTAAGCTATTTAACAATACTTTCTCGACTGCATGTTGCATAGTCATGTAGTGCCGAATGTAAAGAGCACATAATCGTCGATGATCTGTAAGAATAAGTTTGAACGGTGCGATGTATCGCTGTTATATGCTGTTCCAGTGTTATCCCGGAAGGACTCCGGGAAATTAAAAAAACCTTCAGTTAGGGTAACTGATAATCGTGCCAAGTTTGTTTGCAGGTACTTCCCGAGTAATTTTCCATGATTTTCTCGTGTTAGATTTGAGAATGGTGTATAACCTATTTCTTTGCTGAAGCATTTAGAATAAAAATGTTAACTATAACTTGAGGAAGGTAAAAATTTCCCTGTTCACGCTTTGGAGGCATATTGGTGAGTGCAAGTAAAACTGTGTTCATTTTAACCTCGTAAAGAATTTGAAGTCAGTGAATATCCTCACCCACGTGTTCTTCTAACCTCCGGATAATAACCCCTTTTACTCGATGAACAGAAAGCTGGATGGACCACAGAGCCATTATAGACGCGTCGAGAAGGGCAAAATATTTTAACTTTTCCGGAATTGAAATCAGGTTTCCTTTTTTCTTTTGTTCATCCCGTAGCCTAGTCACTTTACTGACTGAGCTATCCTTGATCGTTCCCGCTAACAATAACAAAATGACAATAAGTGTTTCCAGCAAAATTCACAATGCCACAGCCTTCTATTTCCACACGTCTAGCCTATTTTCTTTCTTGTAGCCGTTACAGATTATTATTCCTGAGAATTTGTTCGTTAAGAGGAGATTTAATATTCAATTTCTAGGATGAAATATTAATTATTCTGACCATTGCAAATTTGACTTGTAAACATTATTTGTATATACTGTATAGACATGCTCTTGACGATAAATCCTTGTCTCGACGAAGTTACTTCAACCCTGAAAATGGAGGCAGCACGTTCATTCAGAAATTCTTGTTAATTCTACTAATCAACATGATATCAAAATTCTGAATAAAATAAGAAGTCCCCGTATCACATACGGCAATTTGCAATGTGACCGCACGATCATACAGTCAGCAATGACAGTCAGTATTTTGAAGGTGGGTTAGGTAAATATTTTCCGGACATACTATACTTTTTATTCCCTGCCTCTGTTCTCGCTATCATTAAGGAGTACCTCGTCTACCAACTTAAATAACAAAGATGACATCAAAGAGAAGTAGTTAATGATTAATGACAAAATATAAAGATAAGACCCATTCTCTAAAAGCGGAATACTAAACAAGCAAAAAAGTGTGAAAACTAGAGAGGAAGCAAAAATGTAGGAAAGAGTATACCCCACACTACTCTACAAGAGCCAACTGCTTTTGCTAAGTTATTATAATTATATCCCAATTGGAAATGTCATGGTATACTCATAAGGTACTAATTAGTGGGTTGGAAAATTATTAATACTCTCAGGAATTTATTTGTTATTAAAGTAACTGTGGCAATACTATCAGAAAACACTGCTATTCGATTTTTATTCTCAGCTGAATTTTTACATATATTTTATATGCAAAGAAATCTTTGTAAATTTACTACTTCCGTTTATTGTGATATGTGCCTCAGGAATTATATTAGTTTTGTCTCAAGTAACAGTGCCATAAATTTATGAATACGTGCAGAGAGAAACGGTACGTTCATTCACCAAATTTATAATTCCCAAAACCAACGAAATATATAGTCCTTGTTTGGTTTGAGTTTCAATGAAACCTACGTTCTACTGAGCTTGTATTATCGAATTTCATAACGCTTTGCTCCTGCTCTAATATGTACTCGTACAATTATATCAGAAATCGAAACAAACGGCTTTGTGAGACGGCGTATTTTGAGCGTGACGAAGTGGATTTACATTGCAACGTCTGGTCCGGAGCATAACATGAAATCTGTACTGACTGACAGTGTAATAAATAAAATGGAGGGTATTAAATCTCTGATATGAAATCATATAAAACGAAGAGTTTGGATTCGAAAAAAATACAAGTAGCCCACTAAAGAAAAATAAAGTTACTTTCTACATATTTTAAAAACCTATTCTAGGCTTAGAATTTTAAATTTGAGATTTTACAAACCGATTCTATTATGTGGACTGAATTCGTTGATCGATATCGTATGTGGGTGGAAATCTTTATGTAAAACACTGAAATGACATACAAGAATTTATTTGGTGAAATAATTTTACTTATTCGATTAAAGCCTTTAAGCCTCAGATTAATTTATATGCTTTTTAAAACTCAACATTACCTTACAGTAAAGTAAGTACATACCCAGTATCTTATAACAACAGGGTCAATGTTTCGTTGGGAAAGTATCGCTGTTGATTCCTGCTTTCATACGAGTTTCACACATTTCTATCAGCAGTTGAAATTTTAAACCAAGTGGAACTGAATGTTTGTTCTGCCAAACACAAAGGGCCTTGGGGAAATGACAATCCTTCTGCTATTTCTAAAACTTTAGAACAGTAATCCAATCGTAAAAAAGTAAAATGACCTTCTACACGTCTTCGTGTTTTCACATTCTGTCATACCATTTTCCCACGTTTTCTTGTTTTATTGTTTCAAGTAATGATTAGCTGTGTAGCTGTCCGTTGTACGTTGTCGATAGTAACTGTGTAGCGCTGGAAGGGAAACGCGAAGAAAATATCTTATGATGGTTTTAAAGTTGTACTTTACCTTTTCATTTGACGTGTCTACTCTGGGATGTGCCCTATAAACTGAGATAAAATTATTAATTTTGTAGGACAGTTGCTAAAATGAATACAATACACACAGACTCTTATGTTTATTGGACTGTTCATCATTGTATTATTTGAAGAATAAAAGACTAACTTGATGTCACTTGCTATTTAATTTCACTTCTTATGTACTCAACATGTTTCGGACATTAATATATCCATCATCAGGAGTTTGCGACTGTGCTGTGGAATTACCACATCGGTCGTTTTGTTCTCGGTTCGTTGTGTGATGGAGATTTGGTGCGGCTGGCTTCAGCCTGCAACACGGACACTACTCAAACCCAGCCGCACACAACGAACCGAGAACAAAACGATCGATGTGGCAATTCCACAGCACAGTCGCAAACTCCTGATGATGGATATATTAATGTCCGAAACATGTTGAGCACTTAAGAAGTGAAATTAAATGGCAAGTGACATCAAGTTGCTCTTTTATTCTTCAAATAATACATACAGATTCTGTAATGAAACAAGACACGTGCTATGTGTGTGATATGTACATAACATCAACGTTTCTCGTAAAAATGCTTAAATATTTGTAGGTAAATTGATCTTTAGGTCAGGAACAAAAATTTTGTATTATTCGAAGAATTCGAACAAACGTGTTACTTGTGTTTCTTCTTAGAATAAGAAAATGTTTCAGACATACGTTGCAGAGACAATCAAAACAAGAAATTTTTTGTTCAATAAAGTTTCTTCCGAAAATCACGCCCTTTATTAAATAATGTGGAAAAGTATTGTAGAGCCGGACATGGCACAGATGGCAGTATGGCCCATGTGCTTGCATGCTGGATATCTAAGGCTACAAACACACTCAGAATATGTAACATGTATCGATTTTTAACTGCAACAATGGTTGGACGAACGCACCTCAGTGTTACGTTATACGTATATTACCTCATTTGTTACCCCTGGTTTTAATTATTGTTCTCCATTTCGGAGCAAAATTATATTTCAAATTTCAGCAGTGGCGACTGGTGCAAGTTAGAATGCAGTAATTTATCTGCAGTTAGTGAATGCGTAAGTTGTATAACGACAGCCCCACTCTGATTTCATGTAAAATATACAGACATTGCTTTTTTTATTTTTTTAATGTTTCTATTGACTGTCTTCCTGAATCACGTGCGTCGTAGAAATCAGCAGTTTTCCAGCTATAATGAAATTGGCCTGCTTATGCCATAAATTTAATTTTCCAAATTCAAGGATTATATTATAATATAAGGCATTTTCCTCCTAAATCCATTTTGTAAAGGTATAAACAATTAAGCGGAAAAGTCCTAAAACTCAACTCTTTATTTAACAAATTACATTGTAGCAATAAAATTGGCAGCCGCATGTTTTGACTTAATTTCTTTGACATGTCACAGTAATAATTAGCTATATACAGGGGAAAATCATGTATTTCTACATGGCAATAGAGATTTTGAAAATTAAATGGGACACCATTTCAAACTTGAATATAAAGTATTTATTTCAGTGAACATCACTATTTTTCTGCGTATTGTTCCAGTTCTTGCACCATTACAATTCTTTTCGAACACTTTCATGTATGCACATTTCCGCTGGACAATTCAAATGCAGCGAATAAACCTCGAATTGTGAGCATTCGATTTCCCGAATTTGGCTCCTCCTATATCTGCATTTACATCTGCCCTTGTTTCTACGCAGATATTATGGACATCCTTTAGAACAATTTCACACTTCCTGCACCATTTTGTTATATGGCGCTTTTTATTACGTCATCAGCGTGAACTTTCTCTAAAAAAAATTCTGGAAATCACAAAGAACTTCCTCGTAAGAAGAAGTTTACAACGTGGTCATGTGCATCACATTATCCCATAAATGGCATCTGACCAACTGATTGATTAACTGACTCTTGCTTTAAACGTACCATGCCGCCCCTCTTACAGGTATTAATTCTACTTAAAAATTAAATGTCTGAATAATTCTAAGGTTACAGGCTAGGGATCATATTTATTGAACATTCGTCGTATGATTAATTCCTTATACTCAGAACTTTCCTGCAAGTTTTTGTGTTGCTGTTATTAAGGATACTCTGTGATTTAGAGCCACCAACGATCAGTGGCGTCGAAATTTCTATCATATTCGCACTGAGACATCGAAATGCTTTGCTCATGTGTGATGACGGGATTTGCAGCAGATTGAACTATGCTGACTGTATGCGACTTTACTGGATGTCATGAGAATAACACACAGAAAACATGTAGAAAGAAAAATAAATAAATAAAAAATAAGCGCAGAGCGGAAGAAAGGAACGGTGTGCAGCAAAGTAAAAGAATATAAAGAGACAGAGAAAAATGGGGAAAATAAAATAAGAAAATATTGACGTGTATTTAGGTGTTCATGTGCTACAACGTCTCTGAATGGATGATTTACTTAGCGTCATTCCACGCCTCTGTTTAAATCAGGTTTTTTTTATACAACGTAACTTGCAAAGTAGTGTTACATTTTGCATCATTTCCATCGTACAGCTGTGTTGCATAATAGGAAATAAAATGCACTCTAATTACTGAATATGTTTCGATTATTGGTGTTGTGTACAGAAGCGAGTAGAGTAGAAATGAAGTGTTGTTACATAGGCTTGCATAATGTTAATTCGGATTTCGTAGGATTTTGAGAGTGTAGTTTGTAACAGTCTCATTATATACTGTACAAGTATGTCAGTGTACATAAGTATTTTTCTTTTTATCTGAAAATAAAATAGAAATGAAATACTATTTAAGTATAAAAACAATAAAATTGAATTCTTAAACGATCTTTATCTTCTTTAATTATAGGAACAGAGACAAAGCTACGTTTCTTTCATAAAACACTGTATTTTTTCCACTCCTGTGTGTGTTGTGTGATATTTGAACATTTTTGATGTTCGGATGCTGAGGAAATGTATTGATACTATGAATACGTGCTGACATTAGAATATATGTACTGCCGTGACCACGAATATTTTTTTAATTTTAAGCAATAAAATTCCTCAATAGTGTGTGTTTATGCAAGCAACGTTAGTTAGATCGAAGGTTTTGTCAGGAATGATAATCAGTTCATTGGTCTTCTGGGTTATGAATCCACGTAATATACTGGATATTTACCATCACTTTGGAGGAATTTAGTGCCTTCTTCTTCAGGGTCTCTTTTGTCTCGAAGACTGAGACAGTAGATGTCTCTGACACTTCGGAAATAACTCCCAAGCCATAAAATAGAGCAAGAAATAAAAAAAAACCAATATTAATAATTTGTTTTTAAAATACAGAAGCATTTACTTATTGCAGAGAGGACTCGGAAATTTAGTTTTTGACATTAAATTCAACGCATTTATCACTCCGAATCTTTCCAAAAACATTCAAAACAGTAAAACCGTAGTTCTTCTCATGGTTCCACGGATGTGAAAGGGACGAATGTCGATTGAGAGTGTTTGACGTCAAAGTGTTGCGGATATTGTCTGAACCAGAGACATGGAGAATGAAGAAAATTAGACGGAGATGTGCGTCTGAGTTTGTTTCCTAACCAGATATTTTTGGGGATATATAGTGATTCGATTGCTGTCAGGGGTAAGAAATCTTTGATTTTTTGTAGCGTAGAGAACGACTCTGGGACCCATCCTTTTCGGTGGGTGCTGAGGGCTGTTTGTCCGAATTATAAGGGGTCGGAGCGTGCAGCTGACCACTTTCCTTAATTTAGTACAGAGTTTGCCCTAAAAGCGCACACTGGGGCAGGTTTATCTTTATCTTTTTATCAAGGACGATACTAGGCCCTACACACATAGGGAAGGTGAGAAATACGTACATTTTGTCTTTAAGTAAGGATTACTTTGAAGACTAAGGCAAAAACTGAATCTAAAAAAACATTAAAATGTGCTTCGCGGAAATAGGCTTTGAAGTCTAGTACTGGATTCATTGGTTATACTCAGGTTTAGGGGAGAGGGGGCACGTTTGAAAAGTGGGTACGTTTGAACATTTTAAATCATGGGCTTATTTTGAAAGTTTTTTATTGCTAAAATTTTCAAAAAAGAAGACAGTGAAATATTTTACTGGTCTGATCCAAGATATGGATCCTGATAGTTATAACACCATATCTCTAAATAAGCGACTCAATTGTCGGATATTTTGTCTCCCAAAAGTTGAAGACACTGCAGTACTAGATCTCATTGTCATTATTTCGAAATTACCACACCCCATAGTTTTAGGAAGCTGTGGTAGAATAGTCACCATGATTGTTGGCATGAACTGGTCACGTTGTAATATTAACTAAGAATGATGCTTCTGAATTTGTGTGTGAACTTTGTTGCCATTTTCTGTGAACTGTCAAACAATAATTTATACCGTCGTAACTTGAAATGTGCTTGTCGCACACATATTTCCCCTTAATAAAATATTTTTCTTCTCATGACACTAACACATATTATTGTGTAACGGTATTTTTCTGTTGAAAATTTTGAATGTTCAAATATACCCCTTAGTGGTTCAGATGTGCCTCTTAGTGGGGCAGCTTTAAACAAACTAGAGTTGTTAATAAGATGGGTTCTGTACACATAATAATCAGACGTGGGGAGTTCGCATACTACTTAGCAATTAGAGGAAAACTCATAGTGTTGTTTTTTGTTGCAATCGTCTGTTCCTCTCAGTTTATTTACAATATAAGGATTTAAGAAAATGTTCGAACTTGCTCCCTCTTCCCTATGTGCCTTTTTAGAAGGAACTGGAATTTTTCGTGCATCGTAAAATGTGGACATACCTTGACGAAATGAGGGACTGTCAGTCTCCCAACTAATTAATTTACCATGTAGGCACTCTCAGAGTTCCTAGAATTTGTTTCGTTCGCTTTGCCTCAGAGCTACACGTAAATTCAGCTATTGTGTTGCAGTAAATTGGTTCCTAAAATACTTCCTATATAACACTAAAACTCAGGTATTCGTGGCCAATATGTAAGGTAACCTTTCACAATTAAACACAAAGTATCATATAATCGTTTGCTCTTTTGATGTAGATCGTGACCAAATGTCGAAAACCTGTAGCCTAAATCATGTCTGTGCGTTTATTGTCATGATTTTATTTAGTTTTCGTTTTATTATAGAAAACGTCAAGACAAGTAAAGGTCACGAGTCAGGGCCTAGGAATGGAACTTCTATTTCATGGTCGAGCGACCTTGTGTTCCATTAGCGAACTGATCACCCGCAATCCTGACTGAAGTAAAGCGCGATTTTACTCAGTACATGCAGGAAAATGATGGGAGTAAACCCACAGCCATTTCCTCCATATTCTTGTTTTCCTGCTTAACAACCACATTTGTATACGAATAGAAGGAGTGGAAGTTTATTAAATCGTATCATTTATAATGTATATTATACTGTTGGTGATTGCACATTAATTACAAAGCTAAATGTGAAATTGTGTCAGGTTGAAGGGCTGGGAACAGTATTGGTATCGAAACAATGTCACTGTGACGTCATGACAGAACAAAGAAAACAAACTTCTTGACTTTGTCAACCACCGCTGTTGAAGACAAGCAGTTTGTTTTTGTGGGAATGCTCTTTGCTGTTTGAACTGATCACATGAACAGCAAATCAAACACCGAGACCTCGCTCTCTGGCCACTGTTGACAAAGTGGAAATATAATGCTTTCGTCAGTACTACACTCGATCTCTTTGGCTGTGGGTTAATGCAGACGCTTCTTGCAAAAAACAGAATACCAGTATTTTATTTTCAGTAGATACGAAGTTAAAGGTGGGAGTTTCATGATTTAACTCGCATTTGACGCTCTTTAATTTTGGTAACATATTGTTTGAAAGTTGTCCGTCGTCTGATTGAATGGAGGGCTAGGTGAGTGGAATTATAGACACTGTGAATAGGATCCCTCTTCCCATGTTTCACCAGACGAGAAAAGCAGACCCGGTTTTCCCACCGTTGTGGGTTTAATGAACCCCAAAACTTGGATTGTGTGTTGCTTAACGACGCTTTAAATTGCTGAGATTATACGGGTTCGGTGATGAATGAATAAAAATGCAACATTCATGGCTGAATACGGAAAAGGAAAAAGCAAAGTGCTCGGTGAGAAACCCGTTGGAGTGACACTGCAGCCACCAGAAATCCCACAGACATTAGCCTGGGAGTGAATCTAGACCTCCAGTTTGAGAGACATGCGTCAAATCATCCTGAACCACTGTACGACACCCAAGTAACGGTCGCCCTGTAGCATGCATCAGCACATGGCGCTTCAACACATAAATTGCAAGCTTAATGCATTTAGGTATTAATTAATTAATGTCAATTTTTTAATGTTTATATATTCTTCCCTTTTTTAATTTATTGTCTATTTCTTAAATTGCATAATTACGGGATTTTTGTAGCAGAGGCTTTATAACCTCAATGAGTTACTTTTGTTTCCAGATATGATTTCGCGAAATCCTCATGTATTTTGACTTACATTTATCTCTATTTATGACGAAGTTTACAATAAATGTCTCATAGCCTGACACTTTCTAGTACGACACACAATGTTTTCCAGCAAATTACCTTTTCAACGTATTCAAATATGCCACCTCATAAGTTTTAACTTCGTTGTAATCTATGAGTCCAGTCTTCTAGGACGTGTCCCTGTTTTGCCGGTTAAGCGGGTTGTCGAGTTCTCGGAGGAAAATATCCCCTTCTTTTACAATACTTATTAAAACCAAATTTTATACTCTATATTTCCTACACTAGAAGAAAGTGATGGGCAGGGCATGTGGCGCGTATGGGTGAGGAGAGGGGGGTGTATAGGGTCTTCGTGGGGAAACCGGAGGGAAAGAGAACACTGAGGAGACCTAGGCGTAGATTGGTGGATAAATATTAGGATGGATCTCCAGGAGGTGGGATGTGGGTATATGGACTGGATTGGGCTGGCCCAGGATACGGACGGGTGGCGGACGCTTGTGAGTGCGGTAATGAACCTTCGGTTTCCGTGAAATGCGGGGAATTTCTTGACTAGCTGCAAACCAGTTAGCTTCTCAAGAAGAACTCTGCACCATGGAGTAAGGAAGTATATTTTCTACATTATTTCATATACTAATTTTCACTTCGACACGTTTCGGCATCCATTTATTCCATATTCAGGGATTGCAGTCATACTGTAGATTCTTCCCAACACATCCGAATTATGATTTCATGTAAGAGAAGAAGATAGTAGATGTCGCCTTCATATTCAAGGTTTCAAGATCTATTAAGAACGTTGTTTACCCAGCAACACAGCGTCCCACAACACCGAAATCCTCTATATTCAAATGTACAACTTATGGCATTGAATTTTTTAACTTCATATTCGTCCTGAAATTTTACTTAAAGAATAGTACGAAAATACTTGTGTAACGTTTGCGAAAATGTTTTTTAATTGAAATATAACGTGATTGAGGTGTTATTGAGTGCAACATTTAAAAGTATAATTTCCACTAAAATTTTAAATTTGATATATCCACGTGGAAATTATCTGCACGTAGTTTAGTGCAATATTAAACACGTATGATGTCAGCATGACGTAATGACAGGGCCCGTTGTATAAGCACAGGTACGGCATATTTAGCATCAATTAATTCCTTCATTTAATCAATTATATTTCTCTGTGATACATTAATTCGACGGGCTGAATTTTATCACACAAAATACGAAGATTAGCACGAGTGATTTTATGGTAAATGCCAACAACACTGCTAATTGTTTTGTGTAAAGCAGTCAAATTCAACTTTATGCTTTCGTATCTCTATGATGTGCTTTCGGATGGAAACGGCTTTTAGATTCCAGTTGACCTCATTATTTTGTATGAATTTCATCGTTATTAATCAAAATTTTTTTTTTCCATCGTAATTACTCACTTTAGGTTCTCTTGATATCTTTGCCGCAAAACTTCAGGAAAGCCACTGAGAACAGGATGTTGAATGTTGGTACCTAAAACGAAGAAGTTTGTAGGACGGAACACATTGGATATTGAGGAAGTTAGCAATATCTGCTGTTCAAAAGATACAATTACGGTGACCAGCGAAGCAGCAAGGGTCTGTAACACTCAGAAGATGACCTAGGTATCAGTGACAAAATGATCTTGTAAGACATGGAGGGTGCAGACTGACTTTATTGTACTCAGAAGGGGGACCAATGTTGAACTGTTACGAACACGATATCGATTTCAATAAGGGTAAAGGAGAATTCAATGACTAGCTGAGCGACTATTAGTTTATAAGTAAATAAAGTAAATAATCGACCCTTGAAAATATTCGTAATGTCACAACTGTGCCGTTCACAGTTGAACCAATCGGGAAAGTGTTCACTTATCATCAGTTATGGAACTTGAATTCAGCTACGTTGCTGGATTAGCATGCATGTCTGTGCAGGTTTCGGAAATCCGAACCGACAGTTTGTTCTCTGTTCCATAAGTAATATCACCTAATGAAACACATCTGCAAGAAATTCAGTACTGGCAGCTTTAAAATATCTTGTCGAGTTATTCATCCATGCAGTTCGGTACATTTTATGGTTGAAAGTTACTGTAGTCTGCAGTGAGACGCCGTTTAGCCTTGTATAATGTACTGGTGTTTCGGAAATCGATGCTCCATATTTGAAAGTGGGAAGCCATATCGTTACGAAAAGTACAGCGAGAAAATATCGAGTCAAAAAGTCAGCTGCTGATGACCAGTGAAACTCTACATCATCGTCACTCAATTATTATAACAACCACTGCACATATATAAAATTTATGAAATTGACACATTGAAACATTAAAAAAGCTCCGACATGTTTCGGTCCTAGGACCATCATCAGGGAGCTACATTGTCCCTGCTAAAGTTACACTATTAAAAGTCACATTAATTTCACTATTCCAGTTGGGTATTTTGGCAGCTTGCCGTGTTGTGTTGTGTTGTGTTGCGAAGAGTGCCCTGTTACGGATGTGCGTTCAGTGTATACACAATACCCAACTGGAATAGTGAAATTAATGTGACTTTTAATAGTGTAACATTAGCAGGGACGATATAGCTCCCTGATGATGGTCCTAGGACCGAAACATGTCGGAGCGTTTTTAATGTTTTAATGTGTAAATATTATAAATTTTATATATGTGCAGTGGTTGGTATATTAATTGAGTGACTTGACAACATTCATGGTATAACAACGAAAAAAAATCTGCATCATCTTATTTCAATGTCCACTGAATAATCACTGTCAGTACTTCAAAGACCAGTTGCTACGTTATCAGCCTGGTGGTACATAGAGTAACAACTGGAGAGAATTTGAATAATGGTTGACCAACTAGATGACACTTGCTTTATTATATATTGCTCAACTTGTTTCAGACGTTAATACGTCCATCTTCAGGAGCTAGCGAGTACTTGTTGTGTTGTGTAGGCTGACTTGAGGCGTGC
>Ga0123354_10008199_pt1 | contig 15855 bp, 12 predicted proteins | sample TergutLab28metaG_2_FD_97872 | JGI IMG/M metagenome (GOLD analysis project Ga0123354, IMG submission 97872) | Labiotermes labralis P4 segment gut microbial communities from Petit-Saut dam, French Guiana - Lab288 P4 | ecosystem: Host-associated > Arthropoda: Insects > Digestive system > Gut ...
AATTAATTAATCAAAAATAAAAAATTTAAATTTTAACACAAAATTTATCCTTTCCCTTAACATTCTTTTTTCTTTTAATAACAAATTTTTTTTTTAAAAAAAAAAAAAAAAAAAAGACGTTGGTACACTGTACTAATTCATACTGACAGAAAAAAGACCTCTGCTAAACGTATGCATGAATTACATGCAGTTGCTTGTAATCCTTACATATGGTTGGCCTGTAAGAACTGGCCAAATCTAATCATGGTAGGCCTAGAATAACCAATCTGGCTCAACAGATCATCCAGCCAGCTGCCATGGACACGGCTAACCATAGCAATTACAAGTACATTTTAATGTATTCTTTACAAGCATACAATATCTACTCTTCATGGCACAATCAGTTCAACTGCAAACAGTCTAAACCCAGTGTGTCATACATAACATGCAACACAGGCTACTAATATCTGTGAAAAGTCTTCCAATTAATGGCTTAGAGATCTTCATGAACATTACACTTTTTTTGGTCTCAATGGGGGCTGCTATTACAGGCATTTTCCCAGAAAAACTCTGCACAGATTTCTTCTTTTCCACATCTGCACAATGTTTAATCTAATTGTTCTATTATTAAATTAAACATCAACAACTATGTTGTAAAATAAACATCCTTTACAATTTGAACCAAACAAGAAACAACAGTTTACCTTGTTGTATGGACAGGAGGCAACTGGAAAACTTGAGCATCATATGCATCATAATCAAACAGTGAGTTTGGCATGCATTCATCCTCTTGGATCAATTTTGATTTAGATGCTTGCAAAGGGCCACCATAATAGGCAGGTGAAGGTTTTGTTCGCTTTGGTGGCAGTTTGATTCTTGGAATGAAGGTAGAATAGGCCACTTTTTTGTTTGTTGAATAAAAACTGTAATCAGACATAAAATTATCATTGTCATCACTATCACCATCAGAACCAGCAACATCATCAAATGATGTGATCATTGGGCTGCTCATGCAGGACAGATACTGTGTGGGCCACATAGATATCTGGACAGCTAACAAGCAGAAATGACAAACAAAGATCCCACATGCACTACAATTTCTCTTCAATATCACTATAAAAACACTTAACAGCTACTACCATGAAGTGAAATTGTATTATATGTCAGTCTACCATAATCCTGCAACTAATATACTGTACCAATATGTTACTTTATACCAAAATTCCCCAAGTGAGACACGCGCTGGGAGAAACGTTCATGTGCACTACCTATGATAGAAATAGTTGTGTAACAAAAGAACATCCTCATGTACATTTCAGGATATTACAGTTCCAAGTAGAATAATTATTCATATGATTATACATAAACCAAGACAAGACAGGATTAGGGGTACACAGACATTCCAAAAATCTAGAACCAAACTGAAAACCCTATGCACCTGAGGAGTAACATGAAGCAATCTTCAAATTCATGACCCTAAAATATTAGTTACCATAGTGCAAAATTTAGTCACCTGGGTAATCTGACACCTGGAATTTGTGCACCCCTGGACAGGATCATTACTGGACAAAAAGGAATTTATTCAAGCCACTCCTTAGTCAGTAGCAAGCCATACAAAATTGGTGCAAGGCATTAATATTCTTCTCAATAATCCCTTACATGCCTTGCAAATGAAACTGCATTTTCAAAACCATCAGCACAAACCATCACAAAACTGAACCCACTAAAGGTGGCAGTAGCTGGCAGCATGTTCATGGTAGCTGTTCACTAATTTCTTGAAGCACAATTGAAGAGAAATATTCATATGTACAGGTTCTTGGTTTGTCAAGACTGTTACCATTCCAAATCCTACATGGCATGAGTAGACATAAGCAACTGGCTCACCTGTCAGAGCATCAGCCCCAATTTTTGGGTAGTCCTAAATTTTGCTGTTGGTCATTCCTGGTGTTAGCAAAGACAGAATTAAAGTTGTCCCTGAGCTTAATTAAATATCACACAATGAAGACACATGGAAAATTAGTGGCATAGGTCCTTCCATACATTCTTTACCTCAACATGTCATGAGAGCGGTCAGCTAAATGCCCCAGTCACCCAGTGCCACCCAGGGAGAAAGCCCCATTACCAACTCCATGGGAAGCTGGACTGGACATACAGTCCATTTGGAAACTGCAGATAGGAAAGAATCTCAGCCCCTGCTGTACTGGGAAGTGAAACCTGATTCCCCAGTCATATAGCTTCTCTGTTAGTGACTTAGTTAACTGTTGTGTTTGTAGACTGTTTCCTTGTCGCCACTGTTGTGTTTTGTTGCTACTGTTATGTTTGCAGACTCCTATAGATTAACCCCACTTGTGTGCTTCTTATTTTACTCTACCCCCATTTGTTATTTCGCACCATCACTGAGTTGCAATCACACGCATACACTGCACACCGGACCACATGGCGATTAGAACCAGACTCCTTTGTCCACCTGCTTGCCCCACGTGGCCACGCTACCAGAACAGGAAGCTTTACGAAGTGTCCCGTACATAACCAGACATTACTGAACGTTCCATGGAGACGTTATAACCAGGGGTCCCAACATTAGCACATGTATTAATATTTTAATCAGATCACCCAACACTATTTGCAGCTGAAGTATGATCTGGAAAGCAACACTGAAGTTTCCGTTTCCACTTACCTTAAATTGATCCAGTGAGGCATACTGTAGTCATCAGCTGCACTGAATGATGTGTCTTTATTATGGAACTAAGAAGGAAATCAAAATAAACAGCAATTAAAGTACTGCACTCAACTGAAGCACAAGTATCAATATTATTCAGAAGAACAGTATCTATGTAATATTTGAGGTTTTTACAGCACTGTAGGTTCATGTTGTGTTCTGGGTTATGACACCACATAATCTGGCAGGCAGGTACCATTAAGATGGAGGCAGCAAGTTCCTCCAACAATTTGGCAACCTCCTACATATTACATGGTGTCAAATGACAATATGTGTAACACCTAGAACAAAACATAGTGTATTAAAACAAGGAGCTGCATGCAGAACTCATAAAATTCATAACCAATGACTTATAGCCATACTGCTATTATAACTACTATCGTATGATTTCATCTTTGTAAAAAATTTGTTACTTAAGAACGGATGTATGATACTGTTACATATTTTCATACATATAATATCACGCACCATTTAGGGGCTCTTCAATGGTACTAATGGGTTTCCACCTTTCAAGTTTGTGTGTCCAACATGCTATTATTACCAAGTGTGATAAACTTAGAGTTTGGCTTTGGTGGGACTCCCAATGGCAAAACATTCACACCAAATCTTTTGAAAATTGTCATTCAAAGGGCACATACAGGGTGCATAAAAATCTCAAGGGACTAACTCTCAAGTCAATCAGTGATGTCATTTGAATTGTACGGCACTGAACAAGATGAGGTGAGCATAAACACTAAGTACAGAAGGCTTGAAAGGAGATGACTTTCCGCTATTAGAAAATCCAGTACTGTGCCTGAACAGACTGAAAGAAACCACCAACACCCTCAAATCGGAGTAATACTAAAACTGAATAAAAGTGTGGCATATTAATACACCAACCTGCTTCATTCATATAGATGTGAATAAAATATGATTCAAAAAAAATTCAATCACGCAGTGACATTTAGATATTACTACAGCACTCTCACACACAGTTTAGAAGAGGTACTGTAAGTCAAATATACGAGAATATGACAAAATCCCAAGTTTTGGGTTTTATAATACACATATTCATTATGGTATTTTATTTACTATACCAACCAAGTGCCAAGGTTATGTGTAGCTGTAACTCCACTTTCTCATACTCATTCATGTGGTGCTTAAGCACAGGGATAACCTTACCTGTTCAATTAGCAATGTGACAGCAGTGCAGCAGTATTCAAATGCAGCTAAACTCTTTGAAAAAGTCAAAATTTATTGTTGCTATCTTATGTTACACATCTTATGCTCACTCAGTACAAACTACTAGGCGGTATTTGGAAGTTTTTGACTAAAGAATTCTTCTTGTCAGGCTTTCTAGCCCATTGTCACTTTCCAAAATCCTCTTGAGGGCCACACAAAAATAATTTACCACCCACACAATAATGATATACACAAGAAACTTTTCAGTCAACATACTTTCAGAAGTGGGACAGCATGAAGTGGCTGCTCACCAACACACACCAGGTCACTTCCAACACCATTATCAATGATGCGCTGTTTAGTGACATTAGTCAGCTCCCGATCAACTTCGAACACTCCAACTCCTGGTGTTATCACTACTGAAAGCTGTCCAGTACGGTCAAAACTGCGATCCAAGTAGTGTTTCTCAAACACTGCATTAAAAATTTATACATTCAGTTACAGCAGGTAATACACCATGATAGTGCAATAGTTATACAGAAACACTTATTTTTTGTCTCACATGCATGGGATGTGGCAAGAGAATTTCCACATTGGCAGCAGGAAGACATTACTTCATTTAGTAAAGAACTCATCAGCTAGACTGAGATACAAGTCACTGTGAAGTAATGCCTTGTGACGTGTGGATGTGTATTACACCCTTTTCACTTTCTGCTCCAATAGAAAATGGCACTAACAAGAACAGAACATATGTATCAAGTTCTGTGTTAAATGTGGCAAAATTGCTACAGAAAACTTTGAGATCTTAAAGAAAAAAAATCACAGTCTACTCAACAGAAGAACCCATCATCTCCAAGCCCAAGAAACAGACAAGCTAGTTCCTGTGTTACCTGCATGCTGGTCATTTTTTTTTAACATTCATATAACTATGATAAACAAAACTGCTTCACACATATAAAGTGTGAAACAGAACTGCCAAAGATATTCTATGTCATCTGTGGGAAGATGTGTGTCAAACACTACCTGAGAAGTGATGCACTGGAGAGTGATTGCTCCATCACAACAATGCCCCTGCTCAGTTGGCTTTAACTATGCCAGAATTCAGCTCAATAATGGCAAGACTACTTTCATGCACCCACCACACTAACCCCCCCCCCCACAACCAGTATCCTGTGACTTCTTTCTTCTATTGGAACACAAGCTGACACTGAAGGGAAGGACATTTCATGACATCAGGAAAATTCATGAACAATTGCAGACTACACTTTAAGAAATGCAAACAGAGGATGCAGCAAATTCTTCAAGCTATTGCACAAGTCTGTTATATCAAGAACAAAATACTGACTAGAAACTCTATGACCATGTCTCATATTTTCCCCACAAAGTGAGTGCATGTATATATTTCCCCACCCATCATGCTCCATTTCTGAAACCAATGAACAGGGTCAGACAAGAAACCATGTAGTTTGGCATACAAGTATCTACCATACTGCATTGTGACACAACCCACTTGATCACAATTTTCATACTCACCACTTAGAGAACCTCAAATATCACACATTCAGATGCAATTCAAAACTGCTATAATTAAAGCAGACAGATCTGATGATGTTTTGTATCAGATCAACACAATTTATAATAAGAAACTCAATTAGTGTAAACAATCCTCTCAAAAATGACTTACTTTGGGGAAAAAAGCTATATAACATAAAATTTGTATCTTGTGAAAATATGCCAGTTTTGTCCCAAAATATACCAGTTTACATCACTGCTGATTAGTTGTTGCAACCAAAGTGTGTCTGCAATACATTATTATGACAGACATTTGATCACACCGACATCTTATCTCAGCCACAATTTATCACAGCGACATTTTATCACACTGACTAATTAAATTTGGTCACTGTAACAAAATGTCAGTGTGTTTACTGTCCCCTTCATTTGCAATGTCACACTTATCACAATGCAAATTAAAGGGACATTAATCAGAAGGAAGTAAGCCTTTCCAGTTTGAGAGACAGTCTGAAACAACATTATTCCAGGGCCTTTGGTGACTTAAAGACGTAAAAATAAATGAACAGCATAACAAATCTTTGGCCCACCCCAATATTTTGGTTTTTGATCATTCAACTGAGGTATCAACTGGTATCACCCAAAAAGATGGTGATATAAATATTTTACTCACATATTTGAGTTTGTGAACCTATTCCCAGTGAAAATCAATCAAAATTATTTCAGTGAGGAAATAAATGCCAACCAGTGTAATCAAAGGGCCATAATAGAGCTTCAAATTAAAAATTAATCATATATGAATGTATCAGCATTAAAAGTACATACAATCCTACATTTGGAGCTGGAAAATTGCATACACTTCAAATTATATGGTATTCTGAATTAACCAACTCCAAATTAACAAGGTTTTACTGTACTCATCAAAGAGAAACACTGGAATGGGGTATTTTCATACTGTATAAAGTTCCAAAAAACATATAATTCAATTAAAACAACAAATACCAACCATTGAGAGACATATTTAGGACTTCTAGAAAATTTCCTTGTGCAGCTGTAGAGTTGACAGCTCTTGGGATATGAACCAAAGGTCTTTTGTGATATTCAAGCACTATCTTCTGATAATCAGTGAAAAGTCGCCGTAGCTGTACTAATGTATATGTCCAGTCATCATATCGCTCATTCTGAACTGCAACTCTGGAAATGTAAATAGCACGTACTTACTTGTACTTGTACAGAACCACAGTAGCTACTGACATCCTACTTAGACGCTCTGCATGCCAGAGTAGCTTCTTTGTGTAAAAGGTTGGCAGATATGTCTCTATTTGTCAACAGCATAACAGATGGTTAACAATCCACTGTCATCTGATTAATCAATGGAACACCCATGTAAGAGACTGGATCACTGCAACTAGTTGCAAGATAATTTTAGGTGATGCAAAGGCGATGAATGAAGATATATAGAAGGCAGGTTGTAACTTCTTTCAACAAAACAGTAGCCTCACATTTGTCTGGAAACACTACGACAAACCACAGACAAACCTACTCAGGGTAGTTAGTTTCAGTCAACATATTCAATGAAGATACCTACCACCCAATAAAAATTATATACATAATTCTTTCATATCTGTAACAAATCAGTTTCCACGACCATATAGAAAAACCATCAACAATATCACAGCTTAGGCCATTCACTTCATTCTGTCTCCAAAACTAAGCCTACAATATATACACCACAACTGCATGACAAAATTAAAATAATCAAATAAACACCATATGTCTTATGAGGATTTTGCTCACATTTCTTAACACTGACAGACACACAAGTTCATGTTTGGTATCCTCAAACAAAGAAGGCAATTGCATTCCAATTTTATAACAACCTATGTTGGCAATAAACCCAGCAACAAATGTTTGTATGATGATTGTTATATATGTATTGTCTTGTGCCATATATACCATGCTTCTAGATGAGAGATAAAGAGTCATACTTAATTTTTTAACTAACATAGCTCTACAATGTTACCTATAGAAATCTTCATAGAAACGTCCTTTGTAGTCCTGCTGCAGACATTCCCGCATGTAACCAGGAAATTCTTCCAAACTGCTTGCTTTGTAAAAAGTACGTGAGAATAAGACAATAGTCACTTCATGGTTACTGCCATTTTTCTGGAAGAGTATTAACATATGTGAGTCAATGTCTCCTTAATATTAAAGAATATCATCTGGAAGATAAAATTCAAGTGATTAAAACAATGGGCTTTGTTCTTTGAAATTCTCATACAAGACATTAAAGCAAATTACTTTTGTTTTAAAACTTAAAGACATAAAATTAATGTATTATGACCTACACTTATTAACACACACACACAAATACACAGGTTGTCATTAGAAGATATTAATCAACACTGCTGCCATATGTAATATATTTTATATACATTAAATTCACTTGCAGGAGGGTTCGCATAGTTTCAAAAAGCAACAATCAGCTTTGTCATGTCTGTCTGTCCATCAATCCATCCACACAGAAACAACTCAGCTCCCACTGGAAGGATTTTCATAAAATTTGATATGTCAGCATTTTTAAAAAATCTATCAAGAAAATTCAAGTTTCATTAAAATCTGACAAGAATAGCAAGTATGTCAAAAAACATATTTTTAATCAATTCTTATTATAACAACAAATGTTTCAGATTTATGATGTAATGGAAACCAAAACACATTTTATGTTAAATAACTTTTTTTCAAAAATTGTGCCATTTAAAAGATGATGTAGAAACATACCATGGAGCTGGCCAGCCACAGATGACAATATGGTGCATGTGCACTGCATGCTGGACACCTATCACTACACTTACACACTCAGAATAAGTAATACATATTGCTTTTCCAGTGCAACAATGGTTGCAGCAATGCACCTCAATGTTACATTATACATACATTGCCCGTCTTGTTAAACATTTACTATTTTTGTTATTACTGAATATCTATATTGCTACCCAGCTTACAATGCTTTCTTCATTGACCATGTTAATTCCAAAAATATTTGACCCAAAACCCAACAGCACAAAAAAGAAGTTAAGTATTCAAAGTTCATCCACTAGAGCAAGAGTCCATTTGGAGATATATTTTGCCCTTCAACGTCCTTTTTTCTTTTCTGTAACTAAGTGAATATGAAAGCGCATGCACAGACAAACAGCACAGTGATCTCATAAGCCTACTTTCTTTCTTGAAGAAAGGGAAGTAGGATAAAAGGTAGACTAATGATTATTAATTCATAAGAAGTTATGAATAAGACCTTACTATACACATCTACAAGTAAACAAACACATTTAAATTTTTGGGATGCACCCATCATCTGTAGTTCAGTCAGTACAGTGACTCCCCACAGGCTGCACGATTTGGAGATCAAATGCCAGTGGAGTTAAAATTTTCACACCCATTTAGACCAGCCTTTGGGATCCACCCAGCCTCCTGTACAATGGGAACCGGGTCTCCTTCCTGGGGAGAAAGCAGCCGGTGCACAGCATTGACCACCCACTCTAATATATGGCCAAGGTTCAAGAAAGAGTACAGCTCCACCATTACTCCCCATCTGGGCCTCATGGCCTGTTTTAGGGTGAAATTTACCTTTACCACATCACATGAGAAAGAAACAGATTTGAAACAAAAATGCAGAAAACTAGATAAATTTATGATAAATAAAACACTGAGAAATAATACAGGGAAGAACACAAAGATAAGTATGGTTAGAAAATTGCATGGCATTAATAAATTATTCACATGATATAAATGTTACATAACACAGTAAAATCTACCATTATTTAGGTGTCATATACAACATGTTCCTCATTACCTAAACCTCTTTTCTCTACACCCACCCACCCACAAAACTGACAGAATTCAACTACAAGGGGCTAAGAACGCGAAGTTCACACATGTCTGCATTTATAAATACAAACAATTTTGTTTTAAAAAGAATATGTGGACATGTGGATAGAGGGCAAACTGGACAATCCAAACACACATGATTGGGAGTACAGCATATAAAGAAGTGCTTGGAAATGTTCAAGATGGAGAAAGGAAATTCAAAATGCAACTGTTCTTGTTGTTTTCAAAATGCCAGAGGGGGAGGGGAGAAACTTCTAGCACCTAATATTCAATATCCCTGTATTTACAAAATATACAGTCTTCTAAAAATACAAATCTGACTTATTATGACAACCAACCTTCCATTTCTGGAACAAATCAGCAAGAAATCCATTAACAGCTTTCTCAAAATACAGGTCTCCATGAATATCAAAATCCCACATTTCAGAACTCATCTGAATGAAGAGGTACACCATGCTTGTAGATGATCGGAACACCACCTAAGTAGAGGGAAGCAAGAATATAACTTTGCAGGTCTTCACAGAAGCGAATGTTCAGACTGTGGTTATGAGCCAATAAGAAAGGTGAACAGGTTCAAGCACAACTGCCCTGTGCAAGACAACCTAGATAACAAAGGAATGTCAAAATGGAATTGTGAGAAAGTGCCCTTCTGCACAGTTCAACATTTAAAATTTTATCTCATGAATTCTGTAACTATAGCTAAGAGCATCAGGAGTAAAAGAAAAGTATGGTAACCCCCCTCCCCCCCCGGTCAATTACAACATGTCAAGTGGTGACAGCTGTTGGCTATTCAAGGGAGCCAGCAACTAGTAGCATTTCATTGTTGGTTAGGTTTGTAAATGGATACAATGACCAAAATAAAGCACTTACCATAATATATTTGAGAAATAAGGGCATCTACAACAAATTTCATTCTTCCAAAAAGTAGTAGTGAATATGTAAGAGGGTCAGTCACAAAACATTACATCAGGGGAATTTGCCACCAAGCAATTTTCATCAAATTCCAGAGGTGATGCAAAATCTTGGCAGCCTCAGGTTTTAAGATGATGGCATGATGGACAATTGTGATGTGACAGCTGGAAACACAGGCCAATGACTTCTATCAATGGGCAACAAAAAAGTACATCTCTTGATACAATTAATGCCTCACCTGTGGCACACACTATATGGAAAAGGACACAACAGAAGTCATACTAAATGAACTGTTCTTATTACAGTCATGCATCACTTAATGACAGGGATACATTCTGAGAAATGCGTCGTTAGGCGATTTCATCATTGTGCGAGAATCATAGTTTGTACTTACACAAACCTAGACTGTATAGCCCATAGTCTCTATGGTATAGCCTATTGTTCCTAGGTTACGAACTTATACACCATGTTACTGTACTGAATACTGTAGGCAATTATAACACAATGGTAAGTATTATAATATTATATTATAATATTATGTTTTGGGACCACCGACATACATGCAGTCTGTCATTGACTGAAATGTCATTATGTGGTGCATGACTGTATAGTAGAAAACAAATAAACCAAAATACATGTATTTTAAGCTTAATTTCTGACCAACCCTCATTTGTCTATCCAATTATTAATTGTTCTCTTACTTTTGTATCATCTGTGATCACACCACAAGCAACTCTATCCCCCATGGACCACATTTCGTACACTTGGCATCTGATACTTCCTGCACAGAATTCAATTTTCTTATTCAAATAAACACAGGTGTTTACCTGAAAATTGAAAAGCAATAAAAGTAAACATATAAAATATATATACACACAAACACACACACACACACACATATATATATATATATATATATATATATAAAAAGAAGTATAATACATGATTATTCAAGTTTAGCTTATACATTTAGTTTAGCCTATATGTCACCAGTATGTCCCATTCTCGAATATGGGGTGGCATGCTGGGATCCATACTGGGAATGTCAGATAAGTCCTTTACACAGTGTACAAAATAAAGCTGCTAAATTTGTGCATCATTTGGGAGGCTCAGAATGGAAATCTTTGCAGCAGTGCAGGAACATCGCACATATGTGCGCGCTCTACAAAGCATATACCGGTGAGAGGGCACTGAAAGCGACAAGGGTTAGGTTACAGGCGCCAAGCTGTGAGGGGAAGTGAAGGCGATAAAAAGTAAAAAGTGAAGGAAAGTGAAGTGAAGGGAAGTGAGCTGTAGATATGAACAGCAAAGTAAAGTGACGGGTTGATAGGATTAGTGAAAAAATAAATAAATAAAAAATAAAAAGTTAAGTGAAGTGAAATGGTGAGAGGCTCCTAGGGCAGTGAAGGGGTTCATTATTTTGGAAATAAGTTTGGAGATGAGAACTGTACTGTGTCTAGTGTAGTGATGTGAGGTGTAATAGAATGATAGGAAATGTAAATGGGTTAAGCCGAATGAGAGGGTAGTGAAATGTGAATGAGAGGAAGTGAAGTGTCGATAAGTGTAGTGAAATGTAGTTGGGTAAAGTGTGGTGTAGTGTAGCAAAGTGTTGCAGTGTAGTGATGGTCTTAGTAATAAGGTGTTCAACATTATTAGAAGACACAGACAATATGCAGTTGCTACTTTTATATTCTTTAGGTTCTATTTTTTATCAATATATATATATATATATATATATACATATATATATGGTTGTATTCCTGTTTAATACTGTAATTTATGTATTTTTATTGTTATGTCTATGTATTCTTATTGTATCTTGGAAAACTTCCTAGATTCTTATTGTATGTTTATGTATCTTCATCGTGCCAGCTGGCACTCTTCGGCTGCCCTGACTGAGGTTTTTCCGTGCATTTTCCTCAGTCGTAAGGCAAATGCCAGGATAAAACCCGCAAAGACGGGGCACAGCCCACATTCTTCCAAGTTGTGTTGTTCTATGTAATGTTTGTTTTGTGTTGTTCTGTGTATTGTCTGTGTGTAAATGTGTACTGTACTATTGCCACCGGGTGGTTACCTAATTGCAGTTAACAAATATATCATATACCATAAATTACACTCACCAAACTGTTCTTCAATCGCCACATTTCACTACGACCAAGGTACTGATCCTTAAATGTGAGTTCAACAGAATCAAGAGCAACATCTTCAGGGTTCACAATATTCATGTAAACATCAGCATATGTTCGAAGCTGGAAAGCTGTAGCAATACTCTGCTCCACACTAATTGCATCTGGAATGCAAAACACAGTCATGGTAAATACCACCCTCATGAAAAGCATGCATTCCACATGTTCATTTGTAAACCTTACATTTGAAACAAAATTTCCTATAGATACAAAATTATTAATGTTAATTTCCTTCTCCAGACAAAAGCTACACAATAGTAAACTTATCTCATCAGGAAAAAGTTCATATGTACTTCATTTGGAATGTTTAACAACAAACTGGAAAGGTACAATCCATACTGGTGTATTTATATTCCTTGGCCTAATAATTTCCAATAAGAAATAAGCTGTTCACAATCTGAAAAATTTATTACCCTAAGTCAGGCAAACAACTTTAATTTTACAACCTACATTTAGCATTCCTAACCCTGTAACAAAATTCAATTCAACTCATGTGCTAGCAAGACAGACTTGTGAACATCATCATACTTTCACATCCTAGTCAAGAAAGGTTTTTAATCTGTTTGAGTATTTTATTCATTCATTTGTTTGTTTATTTATTTATTCATTTATTTACATATTTATTTATTTATTTTACTCCTGGGAAGAATGTGACAAAAAAAAAGGACAAGTATGCCACGAGGCATTTTGTCTGCTGGATGGCATAGGTTATGGTTTGCTACACACTTTTTAGGTAATAAAGATGAATTCACTGTTAATTTTAGAGGTTCTGCTATTTCACATCAGAAGCAAGTCATGGGTGACTTGTTACAATATGCAAAAGAATTTAACATGTGAACAGAAAATCAAGCTAGATGATGAGGGTACAGACAAACCATTACACACAGACAAACAATGCTGCTCCCATTACTCTCCAACTCACAGGCATTGAAACAGTTCACATTGTTATTATGCAGCCTAATAAGTGAATACACACTGCCAGTAAGACTGAAGATAGGGCAAATGATGAATATGTTCCAATATTTATTTCTGAGTAACACAGTACGTGGATATATAAAATACAAGAGTTTAAAGAACTTAAATGCATGAAACAATTAACTTACAAGACATGTTTAAAAAGATTAAAGAATGTTTTGCTGATATAAGTACTAATTCTGACTGTCATGGTTTATCTGCAAGCAGTTTTTAAGTAAAGTAAAGGTTAATAAACGTTTTAATTATAGAAATTTATGTGTGTTCAAATTTTTTGGCCAGGGACCCATAACCCATAACTGCCCCAAAATCTACAAAACCTTTAGTCGCATACTTTCCAGATAATTGGTACCACACTATGCAACCAAACACATGTCAACAATCAAAGTCTTTAATTATTTCTGATCAAAAAAAATGGCAATTTCCATTCCCATCTGAATACTACTATAACCAGACAATAAAAGCCTAACCTCTTAGCAATAAATTGCTCAAATTAGGCAATTTGTTGCTTAACAGTTTTGTAAAGCACACATAAAACCAACTCAATGTGTTTAAAACTTTTCATTTCTGAATAAAATAAAAGTTTCACCTTTTCCGTGCAAGTCTTCTTTCAATTCTGTTACTTGTAATAAAAGTCTGCTAAACTCATCTTCTGGATGATATATTTCAACTATACTTCCTTTCTTAATGCCAGGAAAATCTTTTGGGTTTATAATTAAATCTTCACCTGAAATTTAAAAAAAACACATTTCTAACAAAGTTGCATAAACAAACAAACCAAAACATGCGAGTGTTGCAATTCTCATAGCAGCATTACAGCATGTTATTTAACAGTGCTCTTAATGACTGAGACTATACATCAGTAACAGATGACACAGCATGTATGGAGCATGAGTGGAATGATACTGACCAAGCAAAACTGAAATATCCAGCAACAAACCTTACACAGTGCCACTCTAGCCACAACAAATGTCACACAGACTGGCCTTGATTCAAACTCAAGCTGCCAGAGTGAGGGTAGTTATGGAGGATTCAGGTCTTCTGTGATGTGACACAGTGGAATGCTTGACCCTTGAAGATGCACTACGTTCCTTCAAAACATCCGGAACCACTCACCAACCCACAAGACATCACACCCCAAAAGACATACATCCTCAAACCAACTATGTTCTCTCAAGTGCTGTTGTAGTTTAGTCTACACAATTCACAATGCAAGACCAAGCAATATTTTAAAATCTGAGGTTAAGTTTTGCAAAAATAATTCATTTAAGCGCATAATCTTCGGTGAGAGCTTATGTCATAATGCAGTTTAAAAATGTGGATACCAGTACAGCCCCACCATTAAGTAGCCTGTGCAGCAATTTCCTAAATTTCATCAATTACTTCCAGCCATCTTTGTTACCATGGGTTATGCAGCTTTATCACATACTTGTGCTTTCTTTGGCTGAACTTTTGATACTCTCTCAAAAAGTACTCTCCCAAGCTCTACAGATTTCAATACTAGCAAATGTTTTCCATACTTACAAGCCTATTTGGGATTTGAACCTGGTTCTCAAATACCTAAGATTTTAGCAGCTACTAAAGCTCATATTCATCGGTTTGAAAACCTGAAGAAAAAGCTTTATAACTGCAACACAAACATATATTTCAATCAAGAATGCTTATGTCACAAAATAATTCCAGATTCCAAAAAGACAAAATTTCGAACACCTCCACAGTTTAAAACTGTAACAGTTATCCTGGTTCCGTTCTTTAACATCCACATCATGGAAATCTTGGTAAAAACAGGTAAGCAGTATTTTATTTTTGACATTGGAAAACTGTCAAAACTGACATTTGAGAACTAATAGTTTACATCAAATGTCATGGAAACAAAATAAACAGGAACACAAGAATACCAACAAAAATGCATAAAATTCTTGGATTTAGACATCACCATCCTGTTATGCAAGTTAATTTACAGCAATCCAATCCACAGAACACAACATCCAACACTCTACGTTCTTTATTATTATATCTCTACTTGTTTCAATCATTCATTCCACCATCATCAGATATAAGACATAAGTACCTAAAGGAAGAGTGTGATATAGAAGTGGCCTTCCCTTCACAAACAACCTGATAAATTATATTAAATATTATTCCCAATAAATGAATAATAAAAATGTAAATATTCGATAAAATTTGCAACTAAAATCCGAAGTTTTATAGAGATGAAGTTAAAGAGGTTTCTGCATATTATATGTCTACTTTTTTTTATATTTATTTATTTACTGCAATTGGGTTGTTACCAGGTGGCAGTGGTTATTTTACATGTAAACAAAACATGAAATTGGTTACTACTAAATTTAAGTCGGGAGGGCTACATGAGGAGCATGTAGTGGCAAAATGGAATCTTGGGAACCATCTCAGCATTTGCTTATAGACACAGGGAAACCAAGAGAAACCTGTGTCGAGATGGCCGGTCACAGGACCTTCCGAGTACTGACTTCTAGCCAGCAGTCCAGCATCTAAAGTACAAAAAAA
>Ga0123354_10008201_pt1 | contig 15855 bp, 8 predicted proteins | sample TergutLab28metaG_2_FD_97872 | JGI IMG/M metagenome (GOLD analysis project Ga0123354, IMG submission 97872) | Labiotermes labralis P4 segment gut microbial communities from Petit-Saut dam, French Guiana - Lab288 P4 | ecosystem: Host-associated > Arthropoda: Insects > Digestive system > Gut ...
CCCCCTGCTGAGAAGTACGGAATAACGGCAGCTACAACTACACCCACAGCTGCGCTTAGTTTACACCTATCTAAATTAGTAACAATACCTGATTTTACACCCACTCAATGTAATGCATACGGGATCCCTAATGCAGTAGTTATATGTATAGTACTGCAAAGGATAATGTATTTAATGGTTCTTAAATATTCAGCCTGATGATGCCTCTCCAGAGTCGAAACACGTTGCGGTAACACATTAATTTTTAATGTTGTGTTGACTGAACACATATTGTAAGTCTACAATAAATAAGTTTGCAATCATTATTTACCTTCAAATTGGACTGCTGGACATTCAACAGGTTCAGTTTGAGGGTCTCAACTTCTTTCTCTAGCTCTGAGACTCTTTCTTTGCTTGATACTGTAACACAACAAAACTTTCTTAATGTACACAGAACATGAACAGAACACAGACGTTCAGGCTCTTGATACTGTAACACAATAAAACTTTCTGAATGTACACAGAACATGAACAGAACACAGATGTTCAGTCTCTTGATACTGTACTTTCTTAATGTACACAGAACATGAACAGAACACAGATGTTCAGTCTCTTGAGGCTATATCACAACAAAACATTCTGACTGTACACAGAACATGAACAGAACACAGATGTTCAGTCTCTTGAGACTATATCACAACAAAACATTCTGACTGTACACAGAACATGAACAGAACACAGATGTTCAGTCTCTTCACTCTGACTGCATCAAAGCAGCTCTTGCTTTCTGAGGATGAGATGACTATCTTGTCATTGTGCTGAGTCTGGTTCCTTTATAATGAACCCAAACAAGCACAGTCCTCCTTGAGAAGCTCATAAATACTCAGCAAGTCAAGAAATTCCTTGCATTAATGTAATCTGAAGATATATCATTAAATTCCAAAGAGCAGTGCACAGTACCAGGTCTGACAGTCAGTGTGCATGTTTCTTACAAAAATCCTACAGGTCTTGTAAAATGGAATGTTACTTACTGACATTTTTCACAGACTGTGTATTCTGTGATAGAGCATGCTCCTTCTCAGCATTAACAAGCACCAATTTCCGACGCAGCTGATCCTGCTCCTTTGTCGCTTGTTCTTTCAACTGCTTTACATGATCAACAAGATCTTGCACCTCCCTCGTACGCACCTTATACAACACCTCTAGCTGCTCTCTACTACCATACTCTGTAGAAACAGGAAACTTAAAAACTAACGCAGGACACCTACTAACCTAATATGTCCTTTTCTTATATATCTTACAAACCAACTTCTTTGTGTAATGAGCAGTTTTACAAAAACTTAAGATTTGAGAGTCATGTAAAGTAAAAACTGGCCTGATAAAAGCATGGTAATGCTGTCCCAATGCTAAAGAACCTTACTATGATGAAATATGGTGAAGTGGAAATATAGCACCATGCATCCTTAACCTCAGCTTAGATGGAGGTTGGTGGTGAGCATCTCCTGACAGTTTTACCACAGACAAAGAATGCCCATAATCGTCATGTGGAAGGCAAGATACGCTGCAGATCTGGTTTGGATATGGCAGACAGGACACAACTCCCTACCTTTATTATCCAGCCCACTATTAGTCTCCATACTGCCTGAGCCATCCTGGGAAATCTGACTGTACAAATGACAAAATTTGATAAAAAACTTTAAGTGTATATCCATAACTACCAAATTTTATTTAAGTATCTTCTGTACTCTCAGCGCTACAGACTGGATGGTCTGGGGATCGAATCCTGGTGGGAGCAAGATTTTACACACCCATCCAGACCAGCCCTGGGACCCACCCAGCCTCCTGTACAATGGGTACTGGGTCTCTTTACCAGCAGCAAAGCAGCTGAAACATGGCATTGACTTTAAAGAAAGAGTACAGTGATATCCCTACTCCCCTTTTGGATCTTCATGGCCTGTTCTAGCGTAAACTTTACTGCAGTTTCAGAGGTGAAATATGAAGAGACCTGTATTAACAAGATCTTCTCTATCTGATACTTGAATTCTAATGGTCACAACTGTCAAAGAATACATTCCTCTGGGATGTTGCAATGTGTAATTTGGTATAACTAATGTACAATGTGTGTACTGGTCAAACACAACTATATTTATTGGTACAATATAAAGTATTTTCTACATAAGGTACAACTACATGTTTCGGCGCTTGATAATGGCCAACTCCACATACGAAACTGTACAGATGAGATTATTGTGACAATAACCTGATTATGTAAAACAGTAAGACACTGCTAACAACTACAGTAATTTATAAACCCAAAATTATAGTCACAGATGCTACATATTATTGTACACTGTATATTTTATACTTTGGTGTAATTACACAGCACACATAGACACAATATGACACCTACCTTAGATTTAACTACAATAAGCTTAGACATAGCTTGGTAACAACATGGACCCCTCATGTAACCCACACCGCCCAAACCGTTCTGACTGATACGAGATCTTGTGCCCACTTTACCCCCTCCCTACCCCATATAAACAGCCCATGTATGTTTTGTATAACTGATTAATATAAGTATTTCATGTACAACCTGAAGATGGCCATTATCAAGTGCCGAAACATGTAGTTGTATCTTATGTAGAAAACACTTTATATTCTACCAATAAATACAGTTGTGTTAGACCAGTACACACACTGTACATTGGTTATTTCATAGAACACAATGGAGATGACAAAACTCATGAGTGTAATTCAGCAGACAGGTACCAGGTTTTCAGAGGAGCCTATCTACACAATATCATCACACTGCAACCCTTTCTGGTCATTCTGAAACTGTTCTATCAAAGGAGTAACCAAATGATTCTTGCATTAATTTAACTGTCTGTTTAACTGCTTACAGGGAAATGAAACTGGAAGCAAGGAGTTATGGCCTATTAAAAAATCATCACTGGAAGTGTCCAGTCAGCCTACAGAAAACTACAACAGTTCACAGTAAGAATAACAGACTGTAAGCAATCAAAACTCAAATCTACCAACTTCTGAAAACAACACCATAACACTATAACAACACCATAACACCAAAACAACACCATAAGAACCTTCTCAGTACTGTGCATTTTGAGAGGCATTTCTAATCAAAATAAGTATGCCAGAGAGCCCTACATTCACCAAATTATCAACATTTAGATGTACAGGCTATGTTTCCCTCCTGAACACATGGAAGCACATGAATGCCCCTTTCCTTCTAAATTCATATCTATGTAAATAATTCTTAATTTTGCCAAGGCATATGTATGTTGTAATCAGCAGCTTGTACACATTTAAAGTATTAAAAGCCTCAACCTCAGCCTCATTTATGGATTTCTTTGCCATTAGCTAAAGAAGGTGCTGAATTCGGCCCCTGCCATTTGACGTACCCTGAGGATCATCAATACTCTTCTCCCTTGTCATTTCACAGGAGGCATGAATAGTATGATGTCAGCAGTAACAGGGAGAGGGCATTGTGATTTGTGGTGAATTTGGTGTGCGCCATTCTGCAATCACTGCTGTGCTGCCTGCATGCAGGTAAGGACTCCTCTGAGTTATCTTCTGAACTGCTGACGGTGAGTGTGGGGTGTGGTGTGGGGTGCGCATGGAGTGTTATTGGGGTTCTATTTGAGTGTGAGGTTTAATAATAATAATAATAATAATAAACTACAAGAAGTATATTTTGAAGCAGCCAGACACCAATGAGCTGTGCAGAAGATGCGGAAAAGAATCGGAGACAATCCAGCACATTACTGCAGCATGTGAGCAACTGGCACCTACCGAGTGTGAAAAGAGACATGATGGACTGGCCAGAATTATCCATCAGAAACTGGCAGAAGCAGCTGAATTGATTGATGATAAAAGTCCATATTATACGTACATGCCAGCCAGTGTACTGGAGAATGAAAATTTCAAGCTGTACTGGAATCGCAGCATAGTTACGGACAAAACAATACCTTTTAATTGACCTGACATAACTTTTATGAATAAGAAAACAAAGAACACCTTTTGACAGACACAGCTGTCCCAAATACACATAATCTCACCAATACAATAACCAACAAACAAAACAAGCACCAAGAACTGGCGAATGCAATATGTGCTATGTGGAAGCAAAAGGCAGCACAAGTGATCCCAATAGTAATACCATCTACTGGAGCAATTCCAAAGTCACTATCACAGAGTCTAACAACACTTAACTTGCGCCCCAATACATATATACAGCTGCAAAAATCTGTAATTCTTGGCACATGTTCAATTGTAAGAAACTTTTTAAACTACAAATAAGACCACCCAGCCTAATCCTGTTGATTACCACATCCCAGGATAGGTGAATATTTCCCAGCCAAAGCTGAGAAGTGAAAAATTTGATAATAATAATAAGTTCATACATATTATTCATTACTGCTACTGCATTTCAATTCATCCTAGGCAGGCAAAGAAATTTATTCCAAGAAAGTCTTATGTTTATTATTTGTGGCTGTTGGTATAAACCTTCATGGTTAAGAAACGGCCTGCAATCAGACACAATCGAACCTGCGCGTAGCCAAATTGGCCAGCTGGTGTAGTTGTTGAATTCATGGATGGTGTAACTCACTACACATTACTTTGGATAGCATACACTGTTTTATAATTTGTGTTTCACTTCATCAATTTTTTATTTCAAACCTCTTGCTTTGCTTTCTGTAACTTTGTCCTTGAGATCTGGTATAACAGGGCTCATTCACCAAGGATGTTAATGACCAGTATGAAGTTGGAACCCCCATCCGATGATCGGCCAGTTTCAGTATTCACAACCGTGGAGGGAGACCAGAACAGTCAGATGAGTAAGAACAGAGATATTAGCCAGAAAGACACTTTGTGATTCTTTCCATTCTAAAGTGCAACAGAAAATCCACTGTTGTTGGACTGCTTGGCCCTGAAGATAAAAGGTACACCAGTTTTTTAAATGTTGGTAACTAGTTACCAATCCACAGTGTTAAGATCTTATAAGACTTGAATCTTCAGAAAAACCTTAAATATTCTAAAGTAATCAGGAGCATTATCAGTTTAGAAAAGCTAATATTGGCTCTGACAGTGGGGACAAAGCAAGTGACTGTTAACCACAATGTGGCTGTCTGCCCAAAACCTCAGGGCATTTATAAACCATGAAAGCTTCAATTATTATGCAGAACAACTTATTACCTGCTTTTCGGTATTGCTGATTGCTGTCTTCATAAGGGCTGTTTCTGCAGCAATACTTATAGTGTTCTGATACATCAGGACTGTCTCCAATAAGCTTCAGGTCAGAGTACTGCTTGCCAGAACTTTCTGTCATATCATTTTCTGGAGGCTTATGTTCTGGGCTCGCAACAGGTCTAGTTGTATCTTCTTGAACAGAACCAATAAATGTATGAACCTCAAATATTTATATGGAAGAACTTGAGAAGCAGCCACTTGGAAGACCAACAGACAGATGCAATAATAACAGTACAATGTAAAAGGTAAAGAACTCCCGTTACAGGCCTGGAGTGGCCCAGAGGGTTCCAGGAAGTTAAGGTTCCCAGATTTGATGAAAAAGGCAAAGGATAGTGGTAAGGTTGTCAGTCTTATGCACTGGCCGCCTTTACCCCCAGGAAATGCTCCTGGTACTCATTTCTGTTAGAGGCTGAGTCGACCCCAGGGCCAAAGTGCGATCAGAAGGATTTTATGTCAATGAAAAATTCCAATGACACCAGCTGGGATCGAACCAGCGACCTTCCGATTTGTAGCACAGCACCTTAGCCACTGTGCTAGTGTGGTACCCAACAGTACAATGTACATTATGATAACAGGATATGAGGGGCAAAGTTGGTTGGAACTGGCTCAGAACATCCATTGGTGGGTTTTATCAGTGGCACTGAAATTTTGGGATTTCTTACATATACAATTATCAAAATATTTTACTATAATGCCACCTTTATATTATCTGCCTCCTTCTCAGTCTTCCAAGATACTTAATTTCATGAGAATATACCATAAAAATTCTCTATGCATCTCTCCATCTATGTTAAACACTCAGACCACAGCAATCTCCTTCATATCGCTGCCCTACCAATGAGACAAACACTCCACTTTCTCCTTATGTAATGTTCTGTCTCCTCCATCCACATTAGCTTACAATGTTCTCCATGTTACTGTCCAACAGATACAATTTCCACTGTTTCCTTAAAACAGAATGCTTTTCACAGTAAGGTTTCCGGAAACACAACTTAAATCTACTTTGCACTTACAAAGAACTATTCACATATACAATTAATTGCTTTCAGCCTATGCCTGACATATATAAATATACAATGATGTATCAGTCAAACACAACAAAACTTTATTATGTTTATTGCTGTACTAGGGCGACATGTTTCGATTCTTATAGAATCATCTTCAGGCCCTTCTAAGATACAGATCCTTACTTGGCAATGTTTAAAATGCGCTCTGGGAACCCAAACAGCCTGAAGATTATACTATAAGAATCGAAACATGTTGCCCTAATACAATAATAAACATAATAAAGTTTTGTTGTGTTTGACTGATACATCATTGTATATTTATATATGTGTTAAACACTTCAGGATGGCAAACGTTAAATCTATGTCTGACATTGTACGCAGTATCATATGTCCTGTGGCACTGCATGTTCTGCTGGGTCAGAACTGCAGCTCTGTAATGTGATCTGGCACAATATGGCTGCATTCCAGCATCGACAGGCCAGTTATCACATTATTAACAGAAACCTGTGAAACGGGCTTCAATCATACTAACCTTCAAGCACAACAGACGAGTGACAAGTGCTGTTTATGGTACTTAAATCATCATCATCATCCATGAGATCATCAAATGCATTCGTAAGAATATCTTGAAGCTGAAACAGAAATTAATTAATGATGACATGCTACATTTCATTACACTGCATTTTCTATGATATATATAGTAAATAGTTACAAAGTAGCTACACTGCTTTGAAACTGAACTTTCTTCTCCACAAACCATTGTTGTGTCACACTGTCACTAAAACATACAAGGTCTGCCACCTCTTGACACTCACAAAAATTAATCCGTGTAACTATGAAGATATAAACAAGACAGGCAATGTACATGTAACATAATGTTGATGTGAACTGTATAGCTGTTGGTCTGCTGATTAAGCAGTAAGTATTAAATATTATCAGTATGTCTCACACACTGCAAGGAAAAGGCTGCAGTACCTCCTTATTCCTGCGTTTCTGGTCTTCTTCTGCTTCATCTTCCTCTAGGTGCTGAAGATTGGTGTCTAGGTGTAAGCCCTCAGAACCTTCAAAAATACTCATGCCAGGATGCTCCATTACAAAATTTAAATAGGAACTTTAACCACACTTTCTACAAATAAATAGAGACTCTTGTCTTGTGTGTCCTCTGAAACATAAAGAAACATAACCTAGAATGTTTTACTGATGAACTTGTAATGAAATATGAATGTTCATCCATCAGTATGACAGCCAGAAAGTCAGGAAGATCGTAGAAATGGTTATTGAACCATCTTCCAAATATAATGACTCCAATACTAATCTGTCCCTACTGCCTGAAAAGAGTACGGAGGGGGAGAGAATAAAATAAAGAATAGTGCAGTACCTAAATAAAATGAAGTGACATAATCTACTGCTAATCACAAAGGCATCTAAGGTGTACTCCAATAAACATCTCCTGAGCCATACTAGTTTCTTAGGAAGCAATAACCAAAACTATGACAAAATTTCTCAATATTAATAAACAATGAACCAGAAACTAAATTTACAAATATAATAATATTCCTCGAGCATGTGTGTTTGAAAATAAAATTTCTTTCTCATCCACCTCATAATAACAATGTATATCAATCTGATTAAATTCAGAGAAATCCATTTATCACAGCTTATACATTCAGCAATAAACCTGACTCTTGGTACTTCATCAGCACTTATTACAATTACACAGCTACAGCCTCAACGATATAAGGTTAGTGACACATAAATGCCTCTTCCCGCTTACATGCTTAATGGTCAGGAATGATTTTAAACATTATTAAATCACGAATCTGGTAGCACATTTAAAACAAACTCAACACACACTGCGAAGTTAATACACAATACTGAACAAGAACGTGAAAATCATCATTTGTTCTTACCATTACAAACCTTCTTTCAGCACATAATATTCGTTACAATCAGTTCCACAATTTCATGTATAGGTACAATGAATTCGGCGTCATGCACTTCCCTATATTTAAAAAACTCTGGTTCCAAAACAGTTTTCAACCCACACGCTGACCAGTATATTTTCGCGGTGCTTAGCCGGAACAGGATTTGACTTTGGTACCGTCACCTGGCGTAAGGAATACAAATCACGAACCTTCGCATCAGGCCACTATTTCTTTCAGCTGCCAAGAGATGTCTCTGCACATGCAACGCGCACTAGTCGGAAACAAAAAAAATTCAGTAATCCAAGATACTACGTTGGAAAACAATGTGCTTATTCTGTTTTTGAAAATACATTTTTCCCCTATCAAACGAGACATTTGACTATCAGGTAGAAATACGAACAGGTATAGAAAAACTGTTTGCAAAATCAGTGAAAACAACATACCTCCAATCGCTTTTACTATGTTGGTGTGCTCAGCTTCAAGCTGCTCTGGCTATTGCTGTATGGCTCTCGCGCGCTGTGGGTGTGACCGGAGGTTCCCTGTGTGTGTGTAGCGGGCCGAATAGCCCAGGTGGCTGGTCTGGGACCGCACACCAAAATTTCCCACAATTTTTAAAAAAGGCTATGCAGTTATTGTAGCAAGAACTTTATTATACTCAAATAATATGAATGTTGCAAAGTGCCAGCCCTTAAATGTGTACAAAGCCCCTTGGCACTGAATTTTTTTTTTCTGTCAATAACTTCCTTTATAATAGTAGACATTAAATGCTTAAGTAATTTCCCTACAGCTTTTCCCTTATCTGGCTGGATAAAAAGGTATTCAAGTGTAAACAGAGTAATAAACGTTCAAGCTGTGCTACACGTTATTCTGTAGCCTTCCCTTCTGTTTCCATTTCAAACTATAACCTGCTTGCTGCTACTTTCAATAACAGTGTGTCAGTTATTTTCCTTATACAATTAAACCATCTGACACACTGAAACATGAAGCTCATGTGAAGGGTATAAAATTAGGTTTGTATCTCACACAAACACACACAGCATCACCACAGACAGACCAAATGCTTAATGTGGTTTGGCAGAATAATTGCAGCCTTGTGGTGCTGCAGGAATTGTACTGGGTCTGAAGATATAGATTGGGTTTTAGTATAATGATAGACCTACAGACACTTGGAATTTTGTAATGATATTTTGATGTTAAAATGAGTGTTGCAAACTTTTTTTATGAAACTTTTGTAAAGCTCTGAAGTGCTTAATGCTTGACACCTTCCACTGTGTCACAAGAAAACACTCTGGAAACTTAAATAATATGTGTGCTTGCAGTTCACAGCTCAGATGCCACTGCAGCCAGGCATAATGTCATGATCTTTTGTATGTGAGGGGTCTGATATTTGAATGCTCCAAACTGGCAACTGCATTGTCTACTACTGCTTGGGTGGACAGAGGACAGAGAGGTGAACAGATACCCAGTGTGAAGGCACTACAGAGATAGTACCAGTTTTTTGTTGCTGAACTGCAATAAAATCATTTGGAACTCTAAAGCTACAGTTAAAACTAAGGTAAATTTGTCCCTATACATGACATGAAGACATGAGGGGAGTGGAGGTACAGTTCCACTGCTTCTTATCCTTAGCTCTACATGAAGGCACGTGGCCAACTTTGTGCCGTGGCTGCTTTACCACCAGTGCAAGAACCCATGGTACCCATTGCACAGGAGAATACCATGACCTCCACACCTTGTCTGCTTCTAGGAATCAAATCCATAATTCCTCAGTCATTCAGCCCATGCCTTAGTAACATGTGTGCTATTTACACAACTTTAATCATCATCATGGAGATGGTTAAATTTAACCTGTAGCCCCGTTCCTTTTCATCTCAGGTGAGTTCCTGTACTTTCCATCTTCATCTAGGTCTTCCTGTGTCCCATTGTTCCTTGGGCTGGTATTGGAGAGATGATCTTGGTAGTGAATGAGTGTCTTTTGTTTTAGGTGGTGTAACCAGGTTTCTGGTGTGCTTTCAAATCTACTCTGCTGGCTGTTTTCAGTCTGTTTAGAATGTTACAGTTCCTTTGGCAGTCCAGCACTGTAAGTCCTACCAGCAGTGTTTAAATATCTCATTTGTAACAATTCACCAAATTTGATCATGTATGAATTTGTAAACATTACACTGGAATATGGAGCAGGGATAGTAAAGTGAGTACAGTGACTGGCTTCTGGCTGAAGAGTCTGGGATTCGAATCCCAGCAGAGGCAAGAGCGATTATCTTACCCAAATCTGTTCAGGCCATGGCTTGGGCCCACCCAGCCACCTGTTCAATGGGTGTGAGGGTCCTGAGGGTTGCAGCAGCTGTGGAGTCTACATGCCCACTCACCTACATCTAACATCAAAGTGAATGAGTTAAACAATACTTCTGATCCCCCACATCTTCACGACATGGACAGGACAAAGTTACTATCCTACATTTTATGTTGGATGTACAACTATATGCAGATGTTTCATACTGTAGGCATTGCACACATTTTGTATTGCTGTAATGCAAGTTGCAGATCAGCTGAAAATGTTGTGATGATGATGATGAAGACAATGATGAGCAGCAGCAGGAGGAGGGGATAGTGAGAACAGTTACTTTTGAATCAGTTTGCAAAACACCTAACTTCTTACAGTACAGCAGTATTTCTGTACACTGTGATACAGTCAACATTTTGTTCAGGCTGCCAGACACCATGTTAAAAGTACTAATATCCCTGCATGTCATTTCCATTGGTCAGGAGGAACAGTAACTGTCGTGAAGCACAAAATCTGCCATTTCGTTCATGAATGTCAACTTCCAATTGGAATAGGCCTCAGCTCTGAATGATAGAAAATTAGAAACATGTATGCATTCTTTGAAGAACATACCATACTCATGTTAGAAGCCTGCTGTCTTATTGTTCCATTGTCTCACAAAGGTTGCATTGCTGAGTTTTGTATGGATCAGGCAATAAAACGTCATGATATACATTTTGTATGGATCAGGCAATAAAACGTCATTACATACATTTTGTATGGATCAGGCAATAAAATGCCATGACATACATTTTGTATGGATCAGGCAATAAAACGTCATGACATACATTTTGTATGGATCAGGCAATAAAATGTCATGACATATATTTTGTATGGATCAGGCAATAAAATGTCATGACATACATTTCTTACATCGTTGTCTGTTACATCTATATGATGTGCTAAATGTTGAAAGATTTCTCTTGCACATCTTTGTTATTCCTCCCATCGCTCAATTGCAAACCTCTGCACAGATAAAAAGACATTACCCGTTCCACTTGTACCACATGCTTACACGCACGCACACTTGTCGTCTTTTAAGATATTCAGAGAGGCTAGTGAATAGCTGAAGAATAAAAGACCAACTTGATGTCACTTGCTATTTTATTTCACTTCTTATGTGCCCATCATGTTTCAGAAATTAATATATCCATCATCGGGAGCTTGCGACTATGCTGCTGAATTACCACATTGGTAATGGTAATTCAGCAGCAGTCGCAAGCTTCTGATGATGGATATATTAATGTCTGAAACATGTTCAGCACATAAGAAGAGAAAAAAATAGCAAGTGACATCAAATTGGTCTTCTATTCCTCAACTATCACAATGATGCATGGTCCAACAAACATAAGGCTAGTGAATATTATTTCTGGTTGGTGTAACCTGATTCAAAATTTATACCAGGATGCCTGAGAAGTGTCCAGTGACCATTCTGATAGAAATATTGACCAGAGACTGGAACACTAAGTTTAAACAATATAACCCACAGACTGTGGATTACTACTGATGAAGAAAGTGTAGCGCTATACTGCAACTCCCCCTCTAGCCCTTCATGGTCTGTTCTAGGGTGAACCTTTAAGTTTTGCTTTTAACCTAACACTGATTGTCGATTACTCTGGAAACAGAAAGCCCTGCCATAACAAAATGGCCCCCTTCTGATTATATCCCTTTGATAAGGAGAAGTTCATTTCAATCACACATTAAATATATATTTGTGCGTATATCCACAAATGTAATCGTCATTAGGACGTTAAAACAAGCATCATTGCCGCACCATGAATTAAGCTGATGCTTCACTTTCACAACCTGAGAAAATTACAAATATATATATTACTCGTATCATCTGCGGCCCCATCAGGTAAAAGTAATCCTCGGAAACGTGTTGTATGGCAATGTGCACTTGCAGAAAAGTCCATACCTGCCTTCATTTTGGAATTATCAGAATAAAAATTAGAAGTGACAATTTCTATGGCCACATTGAATTATCACTTGGCATCAAGTGTTCAGACAATAAAGTTTTGGGACTGGGATCAGTTTTTCTCCAAGTGCAGTGTTCCCTTACCCAATGCGGAGGTTGGGGGGAGTTATGACATGTTTGAGAGAACAGCGTAGCACAAACCTCATATGAAATAATGGGGTTACTAAAATGCATAAGTTTATGGAACCCCCTCCCCCCCAATCAATTAAAAATTATTTTCAACACTAAACATTCACATAACTGTGGTGTCTGCACCTTTCAGGTTTGTCACCGGACTACATGTAAAGAGCTGTGCCTCTCACAAACTGGTGATGGAAAGGAAGTATATCAAAACAAATTGAGAAATGGACGCTTAGTGTAGCAGTTTGGCGGGTAGTCGCTCCTTATTATTGTTAATCCGCTTATTTCAAACACCACGTTTAATGAAAGGCTCTTTTGTGCATGAAATGTGTTTCTTTGTTCTCTGCAGCACTGCTTGAAACATTTTTAACGTTTCACTACCGTAAGTATTTTGGGAGTTCCGCTCAAGACTCGTGCAGAAGCGCAATATTCATATAAAATATCCGTTATTTCTTTTTTCCACTTTAACTGAACTTGCAACATAACAAATGTAAGCGAAACTCACCATTATATGAGCATCTCCATGAAAAACCATTCAAGTAGCACGTGGACAGAGGAATAAATATGGCGCCATTCTGCGAAAGGTATCACACCAGAAACCGAACAAAGAGGAAAGGCAGGGACTTACCAAAGTCAGACAGAAGAGACGTAACTGAAAGACTGAGGTCTATTCTGTTTGTGACGCCGTGCAGCATGGTAGATATTTTCAAACCGTTCTGAGGAACGCATTAATTCTATCTTCACAGACAAAAGTAACAATGGCTACAGCAGAATCTGCCACAACTTTTTATCCAAATGCAGATGGATGGCTGTCCATTCTTTCAAATTTAGCATGAATTACCATCATATCGTAACATCTGATTCTATATAACCTGTACAGTCGTTAATTAACCCACAGACTTTTAAGGAACGCACACAGTAATCCCTTTGTTTGTCTAAAAGTCATCTGATTCTCACCATTTTTGTAAGACTGTCCTACTTGATACGGTATCTTTACTGACATGACACGGAACATGTGTGTACCATGGACAGCTTAGTGAAGTGCATGAAAACAGGTTTGATTTTTGGTAGGGTTTTTCTGCTTGCTGCTCTGTTCGGACCACCTCTGGGGCCCACGCAGCCCCTACCCAGTGAGTACCGGGTGCTGCTCCCCAGGAGTTACAGCAGCCATAGTGTGAAGGTAACTCACTCCTATCTACCATCTAGATAGAGGATATATTAAACTTCATTTCTGCTGTTGTTTAATTATGGATACAGACAGCTTCTTGACTTCTGTGGGAAGTGAATATCGTTTATCAAGCATTTGACTGCCAGCAGGAATATGGAGGAAATATATCCGTTTTGTACATTCTTGCAACAAAAGAATGGCTCATGCCGCCTTTGGCATTTCTCCAGATGGCACTGCTGTACTATGCCTTCTACCAAACCTTACTGTGACGTGAAAGTGCTACGTGCTGTATAGAGTTATGGAAACACTGCAGATACAAAGGTGTTGTAAAAACGTGTGTAGTGTAATTACTGAAGACTATCAACATCGTTTGAGATACAGCCATCAAATAGGATGGCTTTTAATATTTGAAGACATTTTTAATCTTACAAGAACAGCATTGGAACTCAGGATTAGGTGAGCAGATATTAAGGTCACTCGCTTAAAACGCAAGATGAAATACACATATTTATTACGGTACCATATATTAAAACAAATGTTTTTAGCTCATTATGAAACATCTGGCATATAGCCAGGTGAAATTTTAATAAGAAATGTTTGTATTTGCCAACAACATTATTGTATTTGGAGTACAATATCTACTGAGAAAACGATTTGTATATACATTAAGTACCGGGGTGCTGGTAAGTCCTTAGCCCAACAAGGAAGGAAACAAGCTGCGCCTGTCAAAAGTGTGATGGGCAGAGGAATGGATTGATTTGGCTAGGGTAGGGACAGATGGTGGACTGTTGTGAATGTGATGAAACTCCAAGTTCCATTAAATACGGGGAATGTAGCTTGTTTCCTTCCTGGTCGGGCTAAGGACTGATCAGCACTCCTGTAATTCTTGTCAATGAAAACAAACTAAGAATACATAACCTCAATAACTTGACCAACATTTATACCGAGACAATAAGCATCCTAAAACTACAATATGTACTACGCAGTGCTGGTGTCTGAGCAATATCCTTCTTTCCGTAAAAGTGGATATCGCAATACTGACTCAAACATAACTTTCACGGTCATCAGTAGTGCATTTATGACAGAAATATTACATCACTCATTCCAATTAGTAATTCTGTATTTTTACCAATTACCAGTTGCATATTTTGACATTATGTTACGACACTCAGCCCCACATCATGTCACCATATCACATCATTTATCTTCATTCCATGGATCCATACAGGATTACAGAATCCACATGCATATGGAAATAGTCATATTTGCTTAAGAAGTCATGAAGTGAATTCTGTATAAACGTGTACAACAATTTTAGTCACTAGGTCTAGTACAATATTGAGTTTTAACCGTTTGGCGCCGCAGTTATTTTTTTTAATATTAGCACACCCTGTATATAAAATGTGAATATAGGCACCAAATATGTTAGAATTATGAAACAAACTACATTTAGAAGAGGGAAAAAACAGAGAGTATGTACCATGTTTAAAATATTCGGTACCTATATTTGTTGAATAAATATATAAAATGCAACGTTCAGAGGTCAGTGGTGCGGTACGACCCCTGTAGGGGCCGTTAGGCGTCAAAGGGTTAACATACTATGAATTATTTTTACATAAGATATAACTACACAGAAACACCAATTAAAAGGATACAGCACTGGATGGACAAAAATAGTTTACTACACCACTGTACAACAGATACAGACTGGTACATCCATAGTTGCATTATACAGGGTGGGCCAAAAGTAGGTATACAGACCATCAATACCATACTATATCCTTCTGTATACCTACTTTTGGCCCACCCTGTATAATGCAACAGATCTAAAATACAGATTAGTGGTTAAAAAAAATGTAAATGTATATCTATTTTATGTGCCAAAACATTCAAATACCAATTTACATCACATATAAATAAATTTAACTTTTTCCAAGTTCAAAATATTCACAAAAAGAATAAAAGGAATTTTCATATAAAAATTTCTGTAAAATCAATTTATATTTTTTTTGGGGGGGGGGGGGGGTTTAATACACCCAATTTTAATTAAAAAAAGATAAAAAAAAAAAAAAAAACAACAAAAAAAG